>ERZ772958.4-NODE-4-length-110719-cov-19.424420_pt1 | contig 110719 bp, 112 predicted proteins | sample MGYA00580681_ERZ772958 | MGnify/ENA primary metagenome ERZ772958 (study PRJEB29015, sample SAMEA2738089) | human oral metagenome | biome: human oral; feature: human-associated habitat; material: saliva | place: China | collected 2275 ...
GCTCAATTGCGGGCATTTTACACATCTAATGAAGATAATCTGCATGATTGAGGTAATTTCTGCGTCATGTATACGTCTTTTTAACAGATTATCCGACTTAGGTGTGTTTTGAACTGCCTCCTATTTCTCGTGTCCAAGAAATGGGAGGCAGCTCATTTGCGGGTGGTTATGATTTACCGAGAAAAACAACACGCTAACGGTACTGTTTTTTATATAAAAGATAAGTCAGTTGTTTAAAAGTAAACCCTAGAGCAGGACTTATGAGAAATCCTCAGGTGAGACATCCTCAATAAACTGGCGGAACTCTTCAAGCTCTTGGGCCTGAACGTCCTTCTCGACATCAGTAAAATCTGGAGCAGCAGCAATTTCCAGAACGCTCTCGTCAGCAAAGATGGGAGCGTTTGTTCTTACTGCCAGCGCAATTGCGTCTGACGGACGAGCGTCCACGTAAATATGCTCTCCCTCTTTAGAGATGAGCTCAATTTGCGAGAAGAACGTGGTGCCGCGGACGCCAACAATACGCACGCTCTTAATGTCCGCATCCAGCGAATCAAGGACCGAGCGGAGAAGATCATGCGTGAGCGGTCTCTGGGTAGACTCTTGGTCTATGCCAAGGCTGATAGCAGAGGCTTCAATGTTGCCAATCTTAATAGGTAAGCTGAGCGTGGAGACCCCGCGTGGATCATGAAGACGCAGGACAATAACGGAAGAGATGGGTCCTCCTCCGACAACAACCGTCTGTATGTCCATGCGCTTTAGTGACACAAATTCTCCAAATAGCACGCCATTTATCAATCTTTGGGCAGATAGTCTACGACTCTCTGTTCTGCTTTCATACCCAATTTCAAGAAACTTTAAAACAAAACAAAAAAAGTGTTGACCTACGATGCGTATGGAGGTATTATTTTTCACTGCGTTGGGCCTGTAGCTCAGTTGGTCAGAGCGTCCGGCTGATAACCGGGAGGTCACAAGTTCAAACCTTGTCAGGCCCACCACTTTATGTGACAATAGTCACCCCAACGTTAGCCGAGTCGCCGTTGGGGTGATTATTAAAACCTTCTGGGCCCAACCAGAAGTCAGTACGGGGAATTAGCTCAGCTGGGAGAGCGCGGGCTTTGCAAGCCTGAGGTCAGGGGTTCGATCCCCCTATTCTCCACCAAATGTTCAAGGCCAGGGATTTTGTTCCTGGCCTTTTTTGTTAGTTATTTTTCAAAATAGCACTCATAAAAGATACGGTTGCGCCATAAAACATACCGATGACCGTTATTTTTACCCACTTATCGAATAGTTACATGTTTTTATAACAAACATGAGTAGGATTTACACAGGAGTATGTTCTTTTCATTGGCACTGTGGAAAACCACAAGGAGAGAAAAGAGTTCTTATGTCAAATCTTACGCGTCGTAACTTTTTTGGTGTAAGTGCAGTTGTAGCAGGTTTGGGTATCACCGCCTGCAAAAAGTCTGATTCAGATGCTGGTGAGAAGAAAGAATCTGACACCAACTCTACAGACGCGGTTGGAGCACCAGAAGAGCTTGTAAAGGCAGCAAAAGAAGAGGGTAAGCTGATTGTTTACGGCTCTTGTGAGGAAGAGTATCTAAACGCAGTTTGCGCCAATTTCAAGAGTCTGTATGGAATTGATGTTCAGGCACAACGTCTCTCAACCGGAGAAGTTGCTGCAAAGATTGAGGAAGAGAACGGTCATCCATCAGCAGATGTTTGGTTTGGTGGAACAACCGATCCTTACAATGTCAGCTCCTCAAAGGGTCTTCTTGAGCAGTACGAGCCAAAGAATGCGTCTCACCTTATTTCCGACAAGTTCAAGAGTACAAATAAGGACTGGTATGGAATTTATAAGGGTATTTTGGGAATTCTGTACGATAAGGAAGAGCTACAGCGTCTTAAGCTCGACGTGCCTCAAGACTACAAGGATCTTATCGATCCTAAATATAAGGGTCTTATCTGGTCTTCTAACTACAACACCGCTGGTACTGCAAAGCTGATTATCAATACCGTTATTCAGAAGTACGGTCACGATCAGGGTATTCAGTATCTTGTTGACCTTGATAAGAACATTGCTCAGTACACCAAGAGTGGCTCTGGTCCTTCCAAGGCTATTGGAGCCGGTGAGTGCACCATCGGAATTGGTATGCTCCACGATGGTATTTATCAGATTGTTGACCAAGAGCATGAAAACGTTGGTCTTCAGATTCCAAGCTCTGGCGCATCATATGAAGTTGGCGCAACCGCAATCTTCAAGGGTGCTGCACATCCAAACGCAGCTAAGCTCTGGATTGAGTATGCACTGTCTCCAGCCTGCGTCGATCTTGCTCAGAAGAATGGTTCTTACCAGTTCTTGGTACTTGATAATGCAAAGCAGCCAGAGATTGCAACTGAGTACGGTCTTGATCCAAATAACGTTATGGACTACAACTTCGAAGACGCTAAGAAAAACACCGAGCAGTATGTCAAGGACGTTATGCAGGCACTTGGTGGCGGAGACAGCCGCTTTAAGACCGAGTAAACACCACGCGGATAAGCAACTAAACAATGCTGTTGCTCAAGATCTGAGTGGCAGATTATATTGGGTAGGCAGAGATCTGCCTACCCAGTTCCACATAGAGCTTTGCGTATAGGTTTAGTGTTTCAGAGTTAGGACCAGCATGGCAAAATCCCAGAGCGCTCGACTTGAGCGAAAAAAGCTCCTTGGCGATCCAATTTTGATAACGACTATTGTCGTTCTTATCGCCTTCTTAACCCTTTTTATTCTGTATCCTCTTGCCATTCTTATGGTTGACTCTGTAGTCTCCGATAACGGAGTTACCTTTGATGTCTTTACTCGCGTCTTGGCCATGCCTTCCTTTAGCCATGCAATTACCAACACCCTCAGAGTTGGTTTTGCAGTAGGCATTTTATCAGCGCTTATTGGCCTTCTTTTTGCGTATGTTGAAGTGTACGTAAAGCTTCGTACAAAGTTTATGACAGGGCTTTTCCGCTTGGTTTCCATGCTTCCTGTTGTTTCTCCGCCTTTTGTTCTCTCGCTTTCCATGATTATGATGTTTGGCAAGAAAGGCCTGATTACTCGAGGTCTTTTGGGAATTTTTGACAACAACATCTATGGCTTCTGGGGCATCTTTATTGTCCAGACTATGTCGTTTTTCCCTGTGTGTTACATGATGCTTAAGGGCCTGCTTAAAAACATTGACCCATCCCTTGAAGAAGCAGCACGTGACATGGGTGCAAGCCGCTGGAAAGTATTTACCAGCGTTACACTTCCTCTTATTTTGCCTGGCCTAGGCAATGCTTTTCTCGTCTCATTTATTGAGTCAATTGCAGACTTTGCTAACCCAATGATTATTGGTGGCTCCTACGATACCCTGGCAACAACTATCTACCTGCAGATTACAGGCGCGTACGACAAGCAAGGCGCGGCTGCTATGGCTGTTGTTCTTCTTTCCATTACGCTGCTCATGTTTGTTGTTCAGAAGTTTGTACTGGAAGCAAAGAGCACATCTACACTCTCGGGCAAAGCAACGCGAGCTAGGATGCTTATTACAGATAATTCTGTTCGCATCCCACTTACCATTCTTTGCGCATTAGTCGCACTCTTTGTTATTGGCATGTACCTCTGCGTTCCTTATGGTTCGTTTGTTCGTTCCTGGGGCTCAAATTACGAGTTAACTACTAAATGGTTTGAGCAGGTATTTACCAAGTACCACGGTCTGCAGGCGTTTAGCGACTCGTTTATGCTTTCGCTCATTGCGGCACCAATTACCGCTTTGCTTTCGATGATCATTTCTTATCTGGTAGTAAAACGTCGCTTCCGTGGCCGTGGTTTTATCGAGGCTGTATCCATGCTTGCCATGGCAGTTCCTGGTACGGTCTTGGGCGTTGGCTACATTCGCGGTTTCTCAAGTGGCGTTATGCACACAGGATTTTTGCAGGGCCTGTATGGCACGGGACTTATCCTGATTATTGTCTTTGTCGTGCGTTCGCTTCCTACAGGAACACGCTCGGGCATCTCAGCACTTCGACAGATTGATAAATCAATTGAGGAGTCTGCATACGACATGGGCGCCGACAGCTTTACGGTGTTTATGACCGTTACGTTGCCGCTGATTAAAGATTCGTTCTTGTCGGGCCTGGTAACGGCGTTTGTCCGTTCCATTACCGCAATTTCTGCAGTTATTCTCTTGGTTACGCCAGAATTCCTGCTTATTACTGTTCAGATTAACGAGTTTGCAGGTAAGGGTTCATATGGTATGGCCTGCGCCTTTGCAACAATTCTGATTGTTATTACCTATGGCTCGGTATTGCTTATGAATTGGGCCATCAAACACTTTGGCACCAGCCGAGCACTCAAGGAGGAGTAACACATGGCTACAGAGAAAAAAGGCGTTCGCCTTGAGCACATTTCCAAGATTTATCAGGATCAGAAGACTGGAAAAGACTTCTACGCAGTTCAAGACGCTAACATCACTATTGCTCCTGGCGAGTTTGTTACGCTGCTTGGCCCTTCTGGCTGCGGAAAGACCACTATTCTGCGCATGATTGCTGGTTTTGAGAGTCCTGATGAGGGAAAGATCTTCCTTGGCGATGAGCAGATTGATGAGCTTACTCCAAACAAGCGCGATACTGCCATGGTGTTCCAGAGCTATGCGCTACTTCCTCACTACAACATCTTTGACAATGTTGCCTACGGCCTCAAGCTTCGCAAAATGGACAAGGCAGTAATTCGCGAGAAGGTCCTTCACATCCTTAGTCTTGTTGGACTTGAGGGTATGGAAGAGCGCATGACCAACCAGCTTTCTGGTGGTCAGCAGCAGCGTGTTGCTTTGGCTCGCGCCCTGGTTATTGAGCCAAGCGTACTTCTCTTCGACGAGCCTCTTTCAAACCTTGATGCGAAGCTCCGCGTTGACATGCGTAACGAGATTCGTCGTATTCAGCAAGAGGCTGGTATTACTGCCATCTACGTCACACATGACCAATCAGAGGCAATGGCGCTTTCAGACAACATCATCATTATGAAAAAGGGTGTTGTTGATCAGGTTGGCGATCCTCAGACGGTTTACTACCACCCAGCAGACGAGTTTGTTGCAGACTTTATTGGTGAGTCAAACTTCCTACATGCAACCATTGCAGACAAGCTTGATTCTGAGACTGCACTTTGCCGCTTTGAGGGCCATGAGTTTGAGGCCAGCGGATGTTCTCACCTGGACAAGGGTAAGGAATGCTGCATTGTTCTTCGTCCAGAGTCTGCGCGCCTTGCTGATGAGGGAACACTTGCCTGTGAGGTGGTTCTTTCTCGATTCATGGGCCACTACCAGAACTACCATGTTATGGTTGGCGATACCCTCATTAAGATTACAGACTTCAATCCTCGTACGCACAAGATTTACAACGTTGGTGACCACGCCTTTGTTGACTTCACCAAAGATGAGGTCCACGTTCTGTAAGCGTCCAATTTTGGACAGATAGCTGACAAACCTGAGAGGTCGAAGGCTTTTTGCTTTCGACCTCTTTTCTTGTGCGATGTATCATAGAGAACAATAGTTACAAAAACGACGCTAAGGAGCGGCATGGCCGAAAACAACGAGCGCAAAGATGGAGTTTCTCCCCAGCTTGATATGCTCTCAACTGAGCTGCTTGGAGATGCGTTTGACCTGCTTGCAGATGGCCAATCACTCAACGTTTTGCTTGTAGTTGAGGACGCGTCAGGCACGGTTGCAAGCTATGAGTTCTCCGATGACGGCCCAGAGGAGCTGCTTGAGGGCGCCCATAAGCGCGTGCTTGACCTGGCAAAACAGAAGGGCGATAAAGAAGCAGGACTCGAAGAGCCTGTTCGCTATGCGCTTGTATATGAGGGAGCCATTCAACTGCTCAAAGAGGGCGGTTACGAAGATGCCGTGCTTCTTGAGTTTGGCGAGAAGGGCTATAAGAGTTTCTCGGCATATTCTTTAGTTCACGGAAAAGGCCAAGGTGACCAGTTTGTGTGGTCTGATCCCGCTCCAGCAGGGGAGCTTGAGCCACTTCTGTAATGAAAAAGCTGCGTTCATTGAAATTTCTGGGCGCTCTAGGCACGTAATTGCACTAAAGTTCTAAAGCTGATAAAAATTGGACCTGAAGTAGCAAGTCCAAACACATACCTTCGAGAGATAGAGACTTATGCGTCAAGACAACATCAGAAATATTGCTATCATCGCCCACGTTGACCACGGTAAAACCACCATGGTTGACCAGATGCTTAAGGCAACCGATGCATTCCGCGAGAACCAGCAGGTTCAAGAGAGAATCTTGGACTCCAACGATCAGGAGCGCGAGCGCGGAATTACCATTCTGGCAAAGAATATCTCTATTGAGTACAAGGGCGTCAAGATCAACGTTATTGATACCCCTGGCCACGCTGACTTTGGCGGCGAGGTTGAGCGCGTTTTGAAGATGGCTGACGGTGCGCTTCTCTTGGTTGACGCAGCTGAGGGCCCTATGCCACAGACTCGCTTTGTTCTGCGCCACGCTATCGACGCAGGCCTTTCTATCATGATGGTTGTCAACAAGATTGACCGTGACGGCGCTCGTCCAGAGGCTGTTGTCAACGATTCTCTTGATCTGATGATGGACCTAGGTGCAACTGATGAGCAGCTTGAGTTCACCATGGAGCACGTCATCTTTGCTTCTGGCGTTAACGGTTACGCTCGCCTTGATCCAAATGATGACAACGACAACATGTTCCCTCTTCTCGACATGATTATCGACGGCCTTCCAGCTCCAGATGTTGATATTGACGGACCTCTTGCTATGCAGTGCGTTACCATCGACCACTCTGACTACCTGGGTCGCATTGGAATTGGTCGCGTATATTCCGGAACTGTTCATATTGGCGACAAGATTCTTGTTGTCAAAAACGACGGTTCCCGCGCTATGAGCCAGGTCAAGCAGCTGTTCACCTTTGACTACCTTGGCCGTAAGGAGTGCAGCGAGGTTGACGCAGGTGATATTGCGGCAATCGTTGGCGTTGACAACACTGATATTGGTGACGTCTACACTGATCCAGAGAACCCTGTTGAGTTGGATCCAATTGAGATTGATCCACCAACCCTTTCCATTATTTTTGAGCCTTCTACCTCGCCACTTGTTGGCCGTGAGGGAGATATTGTTGGTGGCCGTCAGCTCAAAGAACGCCTGATGACAGAGCGTGAGAATAACGTCACCATGCGTATTGAGGAGCTTCCTGATAAGACGGGTATTGAGGTTTCTGGTCGTGGTATTTTGCACCTCTCCGTTCTTATGGAGAGCATGCGCCGCGAAGGCTTTGAATTCCAGGTTGGTCGTCCTCGCGTTCTGTTCAAGAAGGACGCTCAGGGCCACACGCTTGAGCCTATTGAGCAGGCCGTTGTTGAGTGCAATTCAGAGTATGCCGGCAAGGTCATTGAGGTCTTTGGTAACGTTGGCGGCACCATGTCCATCATGGACACCGGCGAGACTCAGACGCACCTTGAGTTCAAGATTCCAACCCGTGGCATCATGGGCCTCAAGACGCGCGTCATGAACGTTACCCACGGTGACGCTGTCTTCTACCATACTTTCCTTGAGTACGGTCCTTTTGCAGGTGATATTGGTAGCCGCCAGAACGGCGCCATGATTTCCATGTCCACCGAGAAGGCTGTTGCATATGCGCTTGGCACGCTCCAGGAACGTGGCCAGCTCTTTGTTTCTCCAGGCGTTGAGTGTTACGAGGGTATGCTGGTTGGCGAGCGTTCAAGGCCAGGCGACATGGTTGTTAACATTGCGCGCACCAAGTCTTTGGGCAACCAGAGGTCTTCAACTGCAGATATTTCAGTTCAGCTGACTCCTCCACGCCTGTTTACGCTGGAAGAGGCTCTGGAGTACATCATGGACGACGAGCTTGTTGAAATCACGCCACAAAACATCCGCATGCGTAAGCGTATTCTTTCCGAGACTGAGCGCCGTAAGTGGGCAGTCCGCAACGGCATGGTTAAGAAGTAACAGCGTCGTTTACAGATAACCAATCTGGCGAGAAGAACTTGCAGCTGCAAGGGTTTCTCGCCAGTTTTGTTTTAGGCAAATTTTAAATAAAGTGCTGGTAAACGGTATGTGGGGGGGCGATACAAAACCGCCCAGAACCGCCCAAAACCGTCCAAAACCGCCCGATTGTGGCTGGATGCTACTTTGATGGGGTGTTCTGCTCAGGTTGCTTACCTGGCTTCTGAGCTTTGTGACGAAGCTTGTTAACACTGCGCATTACGTGCGGCGTAAGGTCAACGTCGGCCGGAGAAAGCACGTTGTACTTGAGCGACCAACGTCTGAGGCCAACGGTAACTACGACGCAGACAACTGCTGCCCAAATTTTTGTGACGCCTACATAAGAGACAAGCGCCCAGTAGGAGGTAGCGCCAGCAACTGCGCAAAACGCGTAGAGATTGCTTCGCTGGAAAATACGAGGGATATCGCCAAGAAAAACATCGCGAAGCATGCCGCCACCAACGCCTGTGATACTTCCCATCAAAATGACCGAGAAGGGAAGCAAGTGATATACCAGGGCTTTATCGGTACCAACAACTGCAAAGAGGCCAACGGAGATAATGTCGGTCCACTCGAGCATGCGAGGGAATCTATCAAGCGGCTCAGGGAACATAAACAGCAAGACAGCGGTAAAAACGGCAGCCGGAATGGCGTAGGGCGAGTTGAGCATGTAGACGCCACCTTCTTGCATCATGACGTCCCTGATAAGCCCGCCGCCCAGACCACCTAAAAGGCCAAGACCCACAAAGCCCACAAGGTCTAAGTGACGGTCTCGTGCAACCAAGATTCCCGAGATTGCACCAATAATTACCGTTAGAAGGTCTAGCCAGTAGGGGATGCCCACAGAAATTGCATCTGTGCCATATGGCGAGAAAAACGGTGGCATCCATACCTCCTACTGGTGTTTTTGTTTTTATTAGTATGACAATACTACACAAGTATTAAAAATACACAGAACTTCTCGCCCTATATTGGTGAGAAATCCGCTATACTGTCCCGTGCGGTTTTATATGGAGAGTTGTCCGAGTGGCCGAAGGAGCACGATTGGAAATCGTGTAGGCGTCTAAAGCGTCTCCAGGGTTCAAATCCCTGACTCTCCGCCAGAATTTTCACGGCGCCTACGGGCGCCGTTTCACCCTTCGGAGGGGTGGCAGAGTGGTTGAATGCGGCGGTCTCGAAAACCGTTTACCCCTTCTAGGGGTACGAGGGTTCGAATCCCTCCTCCTCCGCCATTTAACATTTTGATTTGATTAATTGTTACCAATAAAGATATATTTATTTTTCGACTTTATATAGAATGCTTAGGCTTAGTAATTCGATGTCATCTTTTTTGACACAAGGGGAGAGTTAAATGGCTGTTTCAGCAGATGAGTTGAATGGCTTCAGGCGTGATCGCTATTTTGCACGCTCCTGGGCACTTCTGACTCTGGAAAAGGGCTGGTGGAAGCCTGTCCTTATTATAGCTCTGTTTGGTCTTATTCCAGTTATCGGAATTCTTGCACTTGTTGGTTATGCACTTGAGACTGCGCGCGTAACTGCATGGGGCATCAATGCTGGTCCAAAGCAGAAGGACCTCAAGTTTGGTACTTACATTGTTACTGGTTTTAAGGCAGCTGTCATTGCAATTGCCTTTGGTCTGGCATACAGCATTGCTACTGGAATTCTTTCCTTTATTCCAGTCATCAATCTGATTCTTATCCCAGTCTTTATTGTTGCAGCATTTGTGTACCCACTGTTCATCAATGTTGTTCAGGTTCGCGCATCAGTTTATGGTCGCATCTCTGCTGGTTTTGCTTTTAAGAACATCTTTGAGATGATTAAGCATGACATGGGCGGTCTGTTCCGCATCTTTGGTATGGGCATTGTGCTTGGCATTATCACCTCTATTATTATGGGTATCATTGGCGGCAGCGCTGCAATTAGCATGATTGTTAACATTGGTACTCAAGCTTTAACCATTGCAAGAACTCAGAACGTTACCAGCGAAGATCGGCTTGGTATTATCATGCTAGCTCTTTTTGCTCGCAGCTTCATTCAGATGGTACCAGTCTTCCTTATTATTGGCTATATTGGTCACGTTGTTGGTCTTATCGTTATGCTTCTTATGCAAAACGCAATTGCCCTTTGGATGCGTCAGTTCAACGTTGCTGCATGGGGGCAGAGCACCGACCCACTGCCACCATTTATTAACGATCCACGTGATGGCGCAGCTGCTACTTATGCAGCTCCAGCACCAGTTGCTCCTACCGCTCCAGCAGCCGCCGCTCCTGCAGCAGCACCTGTTGCTGTTCCTGTTGCGGCACCAGCACCAGCACCAGTAGCAACCCCAGCACCAGCAGCCCCTGCAGCACCTGCTGCCCCAGTTGCTGCTCCAGCTCCAGTTGCACCTGCAGCACCTGTTGCTGCTCCAGCTCCAGTTGCACCTGCAGCGCCTGTTGCTGCTCCAGCTGAGCCTGTTGCGGCTCCAGTAGCACCTGCTGCACCAGCAGCACCTGCTGCTCCAGCGGCTCCTGCCGCACCAGTGGCTCCTGCTGCTCCAGCTGCACCAGCAGCACCTGTTGCACCTGCGGCACCAGTCGCACCTGTTGCACCAGCGGCCCCTGTAGCTCCAGAGGCTCCTGTCGCTCCCGCAGCTCCAGAGCCTGCACCTGCTTCAACTGTTGTTGTTGAGCCAATTATCCCAACAACTCCAGAGGCTCCTGAGGCACCAGCTGCTCCAGCAGACGCACCAACTCAGAATCCTGAGGGACCTGCAGCTCAGTAAAGTAGAGCACATATAAAAGAGACGGCCATCATGCAGATTGTGTGATGGTCGTTTTTCTTTTTCAATCCCGTGTTTTTAAAATTGCGCGAGTGACCATGCCTTAGAAAGATTCGCGTCAGATATTTGCAAGATTAGAGGTAAATAAGCAACAAATTGCCGATTTAAGCTTTATATGTGGACTGCATGTGAGAAAGTTTGTGGGCTAGTTTCGTATTTGAGCATTTATGTGGTATGATGCTTGGTCGAACTTTCCTGCTTCGGGTGCACCTTCACTTCCCGAAGCCATTAGCCCAGAGGAGGTGACAATATGAAGGCCTATGAACTGCTGTTTTTTGTTGACCCAGCTTCCACCGAGGAAGTCCGCGCTGGTGTAATGAAGCGTATTGACGTTGCTATCACCACTGACGGCGGAGTAGTCGACAGCGTCGAGGACTGGGGTAAGCGTAAGCTTGCTTTTGAGGTCGACGATCTTACCGAGGGTGACTATACCCTCATCAATTTCCATGCAGATCCAACGCAGATTGCAGAGCTCGATCGAGTCCTGCGAATTAATGATGCTGTTAAGCGTCACATGATCGTGCGTCGAGTCGATAAGGACTAAGTCCTTGTAATGGAAAAGTGGAAGTATTCCACGATGAGAGGTAGTGAGATTTATGAGTATTAACAGGGTTAACATTTCGGGCAACCTGACCCGTGACCCGGAGCTTCGCTCCACAGCAGGCGGTACCCAGATTCTATCCTTCGGCGTTGCGGTTAATGATCGTCGCAGGAACCAGCAGACCGGTGAGTGGGAAGATGTTCCCAATTTCGTTGACTGCGTAGTATTTGGACAGCGTGCTGAAGCACTTTCCCGCTTCCTCTCCAAGGGTTCGAAGGTTGCTATTGAAGGCAAACTTCGTTTCAGCTCCTGGGAGACGAAGGAAGGACAGCGTCGCAGCAAGCTTGAAGTTGTTGTTGATGAAGTCGAGTTCCTTTCTAGGAATCAGCAGGGTGGAGCCCCTATGTCACAGGGTGCACCATCTTATGCAGCTCCAACTCCACAGGCACCCGCTCCCGTTCCGGCTCCGCCAGACGAGGAGTTCTACGATGCTGATATTCCGTTTTAAACGTCAGACAGCAACACAGACGTTACTGTCATCTGAAAGGTAAAAGACATGGCTCAGCAGAAACAAGATTTCCAGCGCCAGCCGCGTCGCAAGTATTGCCAGTTCTGCAAGGAGGAGACTGAGTTCATCGATTACAAAGATACTCAGCTTCTTCGTAAGTACATGACCGACCGTGGCAAGATTAAGCCTCGTCGCGTCACTGGCACCTGCACGCAGCACCAGCACGACATTGCACTTGCCATCAAGCGCGCACGCGAGATGGCACTTCTGCCCTACACTGTCCCTGTGGTTTCCAGCCGCGGTGGCCGTAGTCGCGGATAACCTATCTGTTCTTCAGGTAGAGTTGGTTAGCAATGGATAGACCGGATTCAAATATTCCTCAGGTACCTGAAGGGTATTCTCGCCCAGAGAGTAGCCCACAGAATTTTGCCGGTCCAAGCAACCAAAACGGAGGCAAGCCGCGTCCGTTTGAAGCTCCAACCTACAAGCAAGGCTTTGTTCTTTGCGTTGTTGGCGGAGTAATTACCGGGCTCCTTTCTTTTATTGGAGCAGCTTTGGTTGCGTATGGCATGGTAATTGCTGTCTATTGCAAAAAAGGGCACGGATGGTTTGGTCCTGCTATTACTTCAGTACTTGTTACGGGTGTAGCAGCTTATTTGCTCTCGGGACCAACGGAGGCGGCAACTTCAGTTACCGCTTGTGCACTTGCTCTTGGAGTTGGCTACGCTTTTGCAACAGAGAAACTTACCGTTGGTGTTGGGTCTCTTCTTGTAGGAGCAACGACTTTGGCACTTCTGGGATACGATGCGTTCTTTGCCGCAATGGCAGGAACAACTCTTCCCGAGCTTGCTCAGAACGTATTTAATCAATACGCCTCGCAGGTCTCAGGTGCTTCTCCAGAGATTCAAGAAGGTCTTTCAACGGCGAAGGCACTCTTTATGCTCTTTTGGCCAACCAGCTATACCGGCATGGCGCTTTTATATTTTATAATTGCGCGTTTTGGAGCTCGAACAGTGTATAAAGCACTGACAAGAGACCCACGGAAACTACCACAGTTCCAGCTGATGGACGTTCCATTTTGGATGTGTGTTCTTACCGTGGCCAACTTGTTTGTGTATGCACTTTCAAGCACCATTTTGCCTGCACAAGACATACTTCAGCTTATAACGCTGAATGTGTTTATGGCTCTTAGAGTTGTTTTTGTTCTTCAGGGCCTTGCGGTGCTCACATGGTTTGTGCGAGAGAAGCACTTCTCGCCAGCACTTTCTCTGTCACTGTTTGTATTGGCAGGCATGTTAGAAGTTCAGTTAGGCGTTATGGCTCTCGTAGGACTTATTGACGCCTGGGCAAACTTCCGAAAGCTTAATCGCTCAGGAAGCCAGGATTCAGAGTCCACGATAAACAACAACTAGTCGATACCATCGACTCATCAAAGGAGTTTCCCATGAAAGTTATTCTCTTGGGCGAGCTTCGCGGTAAGGGCGGCGAAGGCGACATCGTAGAGGTCGCACAGGGTTATGCGGAGAACTTCCTGTTCCCCAACAAGATTGCCCAGCCTGCTACACCGGGTAACATCAAGCAGCTTGAGGAGCGTCGTCACAATATTGCTAAGCGCGAAGAGCAGCGTATTGCTGACGCAAATGCTACCAAGGCAGCTCTTGATGGCAAGCTCGTAACTGTTGACGCTCGCATCGGTGAGGAGGGCCAGCTCTTTGGCTCCGTCACCACCGCTCAGATTGCTGACGCAATCGAGGCACAGCTTAACGTCACCGTTGATCGTAAGCGCATTGCTCGTAGCGCTGCTATCAAGACCGCTGGTCGCCACAATGTCACCATTGAGCTTTACCGTGACATTACCGCTACCGTCGTTGTTCTTGTTGGCGAGGACGATGCTGCTCCTGTAGAGGAGGAAACCGAGGAGGTTGTCGCAGAGGCAACCGTCGAGGTTGAGGTTGAGTCCGCAGAGTAGTTTTATGCATGCATAAAACACTGTTCTCCTGCATTTTTTGGTGGTTTATACAATTTCTGCAGTTTTCTACAGATTTATGCGCTTTTAGAAAAAGCAAGGCCATCTTAAAAGAATGGAATGTTTGTTCGAACCACCCCTTTGTGAAACATAACAAAGGGGTGGTCTTTTTATGTGTAGACGGAGCGGTATATTTTCTTGTGCTCTACCTGCGGTTATTCAAAATGTTATATAAAACATATTCACTTAACCTGCGGAATTGTAATTTGATTTGTATAACCGCAGATAAGCAATTGTGTAGAAAATACTACGTGTCGAAAAAAGTCCAAAAAATGTTGAAAACGTTGAAAACTTAAGGAAAACCCGCTCAGAGTATGCGAGTTTTAGAAAATCGTGTTGAAGACTTAACTTTTCGAATTTTGCAAGCCAAAATGACTCTTTATTTTTTTGAAAAGTACACTACCATTCAGATTCATTCCCAAAAAACATGATTGGAAAAGACGATGGCACAAGACTCGTTTGAGATGAATCCTACGCAATTGACAGCCCTAGAGAACGCCTCTATGCCACAAGATTCTGATGCCGAGTTTTCCATTCTTTCTGCAATGATTCTTTCGGAAGAAATCAGAGGAGAGTGCCTCATTAGGCTTTCTTCCGAGGATTTCTATATTCCATCCAATCAAATTATTTTTGAGGCAATTAAGTCTCTGTTTGACAATAACAAGCCAGTAGACGTCATTTCGCTTGCAGACCACCTTAAGAGTAACGGCAAGTTTGAGCGCGCTGGAGGAGCTGTCCGTTTAGCAGAGCTTGGAAATAACCCACTTGCTATGGTTGGTTGGGAAAACCACGCTGTTATGCTGCACCGTGATACTACGCTCAGAAAGATGATTAGTGCTTCTGCAAAGATTTCTGCGCTTGCCTACAACGCTCCAGAAGATACAAAAGAAGTAGTTGACCAGGCAGAGAAGCTTATTTTTGATGTAACCAACAGAGACGTTCAGCAGTCTGAGCAGGGCATTGAAGACATTATGACTGATCTCTTTGAAGAGCTTCAGCAAAATGCTGGCAAAGATGCTTCAGAGTTGGGTGTCCAAACTGGATTTGCAACCCTAGATAACCTCTTCCAAGGTCTTCGTCCTGGTCAGATGGTTGTTATCGGCGCTCGTCCTGGTGTTGGTAAGACGTCGTTTGCTCTCAGCATGGCCTATAATGCCGCAGTTTCCGGTGCAACTGTTGCGCTCTTCTCGCTTGAGATGAGTAAGATTGAGATTGCACAGAGGCTGTTGGCTTCTGAATCAAAGGTTGATTTGCAGACCATCCGTTCTTCCAACATCAGAAATGAGCAGTGGCCTACCCTTCTGGAGGCAGCAGAGCGTATTTCTCGCCTTAAAATCATCGTTGATGATACTCCAGGCACAACAGTCACAGAAATCCGCGCAAAAGCCCGCAGAATGCTTAATAAAGCCGAGAAAGGCGTCATTATCATCGACTACCTCCAGCTGCTTTCTCCACCAGCCGAGAAGGGCCGTGCAGACAGTCGTGCAACTGAGGTTTCTGAGATGTCTCGTGGCATTAAGATTATGGCTAAAGACCTCAAGGCACCTGTTATTGCACTTTCTCAGCTCAATCGTACGCTTGAGAACAGAAACGGCAAGCGTCCACAGCTTTCTGACCTACGTGAGTCCGGCGCAATCGAGCAGGATGCAGATATTGTTTTGCTGCTTGACCGCTCACTGAGCGATGAAGAAGCCGCACGCGATGACCGTCCTGATAAAGACGTTACCAACATCATTGTTGCAAAGAACCGTGCAGGTGCTCTGAGGGATGTTCCTGTTATGTTTATGCCAACATCCACCAAGTTTGTTGAGATTTACCAGGGAAATAATTACTCAGAAAGTGAAGCCGCACAGTACGCCGCAATGACAAACCCCGCGCATTAATCGTTTCTTATGTGTGACAAAACCTCTGCGCTTCTGCGCTTTTGTGAGCGGTATTAGATATACTTATGAAGCAACCCCTAAAGAGGTTGCAACCGTCATGTAATGGTCGTGTTTGTAGATAGCTGCGATAGGGGAGAACTTATGCCAGCTTCCGTACTTGTTGGTGCTCAGTGGGGAGACGAGGGTAAGGGTAAAGTTACCGACCTCATTTCCGGAGATTTTGACGTTGTTTGCCGTTACGCAGGTGGTGCAAATGCAGGCCACACGGTAATTGCTGGAGACACAAAGCTTGCGCTTCACCAGGTTCCATCTGGCGTTATGTACGAGAATACCTATCCAGTTATTGGTAATGGCTGCATTGTTGACCCAGAGGTTCTTCTCGGCGAGATTGATATGCTGGAGAGTAAGGGTATTTCCTGCGATCTGCTCAAGATTTCTGGCAACGCTCACATTGTTATGCCTTATCACAAAGATCTTGATGGCGTACATGAGAAAAAGCTGGGTAAGAACCTTATTGGTACCACTAAGCGCGGTGTCGGTCCAACGTATATGGACAAGATGAACCGTACTGGCCTGCGTATTCAGGACATGCTTGACGAGAAGATTTTCCGCAAGAAGCTTGAGGCTGCACTTGAGTACACCAATCCAATCTTGAGTCTTGTGTATGGTCTTCCAACCTATACCGTTGACCAGATTTGCGAGACCTACCTGCCTTATGCAGATCGCATTCGTCCTTACATTGTTGAGTCTTCTCTCTTCCTCAACGAAGAGCTTGAGGCTGGAAAGAATATCCTCTTCGAGGGTGCTCAGGCAACCATGCTTGATATTGACCACGGCACCTATCCATTTGTCACCTCTTCTAACTGCACCGCTGGTGGCGCAGTAACTGGTTCTGGCGTTGGCCCAACCAACATTGACCGTGTCCTGGGTATTGCAAAGGCATACCTCACACGCGTTGGCTCTGGCCCATTCCCAACAGAGCTCTTTGATGAGACCGGCGATCTTCTCGGCGAAGTTGGACATGAGTATGGTGTAACTACTGGTCGTAAGCGTCGTTGTGGTTGGTATGATGCAGTAGTTGTTAACTATGCAGCTCGCATCAATGGCCTCACTGACCTGGCAATTACCAAGCTTGACGTTCTTGGCTGCCTGGACGAGATTAAGGTATGCGTTGCTTATGAGTGCGACGGCAAGATTTACAAGACCGTTCCAGAGCACCAGAGTGTTTTCTATCACGCAAAGCCTGTGTACGAGACTCTTCCTGGTTGGAAGTGCGACATCTCTAACGTTCGCAACTTCTACCAGCTGCCTCGTGAGGCTAAGGACTACATTGACTTCTTGGAGCAACTTGCTGGTGTACGCGTTTCTATCATCACCGTTGGTCCAGATCGTGAGCAGACAATCGATCGCTACTGGAGGTAACTCGTGGCGTCTTCGGACTGCTCAACTTTTGCGATAGTTTGTGATAACCCCTGTGGGCTTGAAGCTTCCCAGCTTGAAGCCCTGGGGGTTTCTGTAATACCTGGAGCTCTGAGTTCAGATGCTGATCAGGTAGGCGAGTTTTACCGAGGCATTTTTGAGTCAGGAGCTCAAAAGATCCTCTCGCTTCATGTGTATGCAGATTTTTCTGACTCGCTTCTTACGGCAAAAAGGGCTTGTCAGAACAATCCTGATATTTCAAGCTCAATTTGCCTGGTAGATAGCGGAAATATGCCCACTGCTATGGGAATCATGCTTGAGCGCTTAAGTGTGGCAAGAAAGTCTGGAGCTTCATTTGAAGCTGTCTGCGTGTATGCACAAGAGCTTGCTGAGGTAGTTGCCACAATGTACATTGCAATGAACAAGGTTGTCCTTCATAAAAGCAAGGACAAGCACCCCAGGCTTTCGTTGCGACTTCGACTTGAGCGTTTGCATAGGCGCATCTCAAACGATATGTATTTGTATCGTTTGGTTGGCGGAAAATGTACAGAGGTGGCTCGCTCATCAGATTTTACCGATCTAGCAGCAAGAATTTCTCGCCTTATGAGCGCTTGTTTTGTAAAGCGCGGCGAGCTCAAATACGTTGTGATTTCAAGTGGCGAGAAACGCATAGAAAAGCATCTCAAAAAGCCGCTTAAAACCAATGAATATGATGCAGAATGTATTGCAGAAAGACTTGCTTCCCCTGAGTTTAAAAAACATCTTGGAGAAGGCGCTGTTGGCGTTGCTTGTATCCCAAAGGCGTTGTATCAGAAGGCTGGAGTACTTATGAATGACACCGTTGATATTTTATTGCTCGGCGCAGGTGGTCGTGAGCACGCTCTCTTAACTAAGCTGCAGGAATCGCCTCGCGCAGGAAAAATTTACGTTGCTCCAGGTAATGGCGGCATGGCTGCCCAGGCAGAGATTGCTCCTATTGATCAAAATAATCCTGACGAGGTTGTTGCTTTTGCCAAGGAAAAAGGCATTAACCTGGTAGTTATTGGTCCCGAAGCACCTCTTGTTGTGGGCGTTGCAGACGCTGTTCGCCAGGCCGGTATTGCATGCTTTGGTCCTAATCAGAATGCAGCGCAGATGGAGGGCTCAAAGGCGTTTGCCAAGGGCGTTATGGAGCGAGCAAACGTTCCAACTGCTGCATGGAAGTCTTTCACAGACCAGGCGTCTTGCGAGGCATATGTTCGCCACATCGGCGCTCCTGTAGTTGTTAAGGCAGACGGTCTTGCTGCAGGTAAAGGTGTTATTGTTGCAACTGAGCTTGAACAGGCCCTCGAAGGTGTTCGCGAGTGTTTCTCCGGTCACTTTGGCGATGCAGGAGCAACCGTCGTTGTCGAGGAGTTCCTTGAGGGGCCAGAGTGCTCGCTACTTGCGCTAACTGACGGAACCTACGTGGTTCCATTGGCAACGGCCCAGGATCACAAGCGCGCTTACGACGACGATAAGGGACCTAACACTGGTGGAATGGGCGTCTATTCTCCTGTTCCTTTTGTGACCAATGAAGAACTTTCCCAGATGATTGCCATTGAGCAGCGCGTTGTTGACCAGCTCAAAAAAGAGGGTATCAACTATTCTGGCTGCCTTTACGGCGGATTTATGCTGACCAAAGATGGCCCTAAGGTTCTTGAATTTAACGCTCGCTTTGGCGATCCAGAAACTCAGGTTGTACTGCCTCGCCTCCAGGGCGATTTGGTTTCAATTTTGATGGCTTGCGATAACGGTACCCTCCGTCATCAGCAGGTTTCCTGGTCTGATACAGTGGCTGTTTCTGTTGTTCTGGCAAGTGCCGGATATCCTGGTTCTTACGAGAAGGGCAAGGAGATTACCGGTATTGAGGCTGCTCAGCAGCTTGAGGGCGTTTCTGTGTATCACGCTGGAACTGCTCAGACCGAGGACGAAAAGATTGTCACAGCAGGCGGCCGCGTGCTCAACGTTACTGCGCTTGCACCAACCTTTGGTGAAGCTCGCGCTCGCGCATATGAGGCTTGCGACCTTATCAACTTTGAAGGCAAGCAGTTCAGGCACGATATTGGACTTAAGGCTCTGCAAGGTCGTCCAGAAAAATAGTTAGGTTAGCGCTTATGGCAAATCAAAATGACGAGAAAACCAACGTGCAGGATGATGCTTGGACCAGCAATCAAGGCAGCTCTCAGTTTAGTGATGTGTTTGATGATATGCAGTCTGCTGAGCCAGAGATTCTTGATGCTGACATGCAGGTAACTCCAGAGGTGTTTGATTCTGCTCGCAATGATTTGCACTCGGCAGTTGATTCGCTTACCTACGACGGTGAGCGTGTTGCTGTGGGCGATGCTGCCTACCATCATTCTGGGGAGCCACAAAAGCGCAGCTTTGTTGCAGGTACAGAGGATGCGCGTGATGCCTCTCTAGAAGAGAAGCCACTCTCTGAGGACACCGTTTGGGTTGGTCGCATTTTTGACGTGAATCGTCTGCGCGTTTCTCTTCCTGATGGACGCACTGCTCTTCGTGATGTTGTGCGTCATCCCGGTGCTGTGGCTATTGTTGCATTGACTGATGAGGGTAGAATTTGTCTGGTTCGTCAGTATCGCACAGCACTTGGACGCGTAACAGTTGAGCTGCCTGCAGGAAAGCTTGATCCAGGCGAGGATCCTCTTGATTGTGCTCACCGTGAGTTGCTGGAAGAGACCGGAATGAAGGCGGGAAAGATGGCTTTTCTCACCACTACCGCCACTTCTGATGGATTTACTGACGAGCTTATTCACCTCTATATGGCAACTGAGTTGACCTTTGAGGGATCAGACCCAGATGCCGACGAATTCATTAACGTGGATCTTGTTCCACTATCTGAGCTGGTAGACGCTGTTCTCGATGGCAAAATCGAGGACGCAAAGACTATCATTGGAGCTCTTATCTGCGATTCAATTTCACACCGATTGCCTATGGAGTAATTACGCATGCTTGATCGTTCTTCTCGCCCTGTACCTGGTAGTTCTTTGACTTCAGCCTCTAGCAGAAACGGCTTTAGAAACTCTGGAAACAACGCCTCTGGCAAACACCGCAAATCGCTGTTTGCCAGTTTTCTTTCTTATTACGCTCCGCAAAAGCATCTGTTTATTCTGGATACTGTTTGCGCCATCATTTTGGCTTGTATCGAGCTCGCGTTCCCCCAGATTTTGCGCGCGCTCACCAAGGGGCTGTTTGTGCAGGGCAAAGATGTCATTCTTGGCAGCTTGGTATTCATTGCCGTTGGGCTTGTATTCATGTACTTTGTCCACTTTCTGTGTCGCTATTTTGTCATTAGCTGGGGACACATCATGGGCGCGCGTATGGAAAGTAAGATGCGAGAAGACCTGTTTGACGCCTACGAGCGCATGAGCTTCTCGTATTACGACCGTCACAAGACGGGCGATCTGATGAGTCGCCTGGTATCCGACTTGTTTGATATTTCTGAGACGGCGCATCATGGCCCTGAGTATCTGATTATTGGCTTGCTTGAGATTGCCGGCTCTTTTGTCATTCTGGCTTTTATTAACGTGCCCCTTACGCTGGTGCTTGCTGGAATCGCTGCGGTGCTAGTAGTGTTCAATTTCTTTGCCAACATGCACATGCGCGGTATTTTTAAAGAAAATCGAGTTCGTATTTCCGAGGTAAATACACAGCTAGAAGACTCGCTTTCTGGCATCCGTGTAGTTAAAGGCTTTGCGGCGGAAGATCACGAGCGCAAGAAATTTAGAGCAAGTAACTCGGCATACTTAGACTCCAAGGCCAATATGTACCAGGCTATGGGCAGGTACCAAGCTGCAATTTCAGGCATGATGGGTGTTTTGAACACTGTCGTGTTGGTTTTGGGCGGCTGGATGATTGCTCAGGGTCAGATGCAAGCCATTGACCTGGCTACGTATGCGCTCTACATCTCGCTGTTTACCACGCCAATCATGAACATTCTGAACTTTACCGAGACATTCCAAAAGGGTCTTGCCGGCTTTAAGCGATTTACGGAGATTCTTGAAATGCAGCCGGACATTCAAGATGCACCCGGCGCACAGGACATTCGAATCACTGCAGGCGAGATTATCTACAAGGATGTTCATTTCTCGTATAACAATGTTGAAGAGGTTATCGACGGCTTGAATCTTCACATCGAAAGTGGAAAAACCGTCGCACTGGTTGGTCCGTCAGGTGGAGGTAAGTCAACTACCTGCGCTTTATTGCCACGTTTCTATGACGTCACAAGTGGAAGCATCACCATTGATGGGCAGGATATTCGTTCCGTTACACAACACAGCCTGCGCTCGGCAATCGGAATGGTTCAGCAGGACGTGTACCTTTTCGACGGCACAGTTGCTGAAAATGTCGCATACGGTTGCCCCGAGGCTTCTTTAGAGGACATTGCGCTTGCAGCAAAGCGCGCAAACATTGCCGAGTTTATCGAATCGCTTCCTGACGGCTATAACACGCAGGTAGGACAGCGTGGAACCAGGCTTTCCGGCGGACAAAAGCAGCGCATTTCCATTGCACGTGTGTTCTTGAAGAACCCTCCACTGCTTATTTTGGACGAGGCCACTTCCGCTTTGGATAACGAGTCCGAGCGTGCAGTCCAGGAATCCCTCTCTGAGCTGGCAAAGAACAGAACAACGCTAGTTATTGCCCATCGACTTTCGACAATTATGGGCGCTGATGAGATTATTACCATTGACCACGGTCGTGCAGTTGAGCGCGGAACCCATAATGAGCTGCTAGAAAAGGGCGGAATCTACGCTCATTACTATCAAATGCAGTTTGGTGGTGCGCCAAATCTCGCAAGGCGGTAAAATAGAGCATTAGGTGCTTTGCGAAACGCGGTTTGCGACAGCAATCGTTCTTCTCGCGATGCGCTTAACCGCAGGTTTGCGGTTTGCAACTTGCGGTCTGCAACTTGCAGCTTGTAAACCTACGGGTGGAACTAAAGAGCAAAAGTCAACGCATCGCACGCTTTAAAGTGTGTTTATGCAGGTTGAATGAGAGAGCTACATGGCTAAAGATGATGCAGAACGTTCACGCTTCGCGCGCCGCCAGAAGGGCGCGCTTGATGCTGACGCAGCTGAAGAGTTGTTTACCAAGGTAGACGAGACGGGTCATCCTAACGAGGAACGCGCAGCTCTAGAGCGCGCTCGCAAGCAGGGCGGAGCTGCGGCAGTGGATGTTGATCCCCTATCAGGATCTGATCCTTCGGGCTCAAATATCGAGAAGGTCATTACAAAGACGGCGGTCCTTTTTGTCCTGATTTTCTTGATAATCGTAGTTCTGATGCAGGTCTCTTGTGGTGTTATTCGTCGAGCTAACACAGCAAATTTAACTGAATCAGTTACGGTGCGATCTGTTGCATCTGCATTACGCGGCGGTGTCGAGTGGGGTAATGGATTTACGCAGTTCCCCGAGGACTTTTCTGTTCAGGAAGCTGACGAGAACACTGGTCGCGTTGAGGTAACGGTTACCGATACAACCTCAAAAGACGTGCTTGAATGCTATTCGGGATCCAGTGTCCAGGCTCAGGCGTTTGCTATTAACGCACTGCTCAACCCACGAATTAATACCGTTGTCTATCACGTCAGTGTTCACAGGAATGATCAGGGCGAGCTTCAGAAATCTCAGCTCTTTGGATTCCTTAAACCTGGCGGAGATGCAACACCTATCTTTACCTTTACGTTCTCAAAGACGCAGTCTTCTGATGGAGTAAATATCACCATGGTCATTACTGGTGCAAACGATACCATTCAAAAAGAGCTGCGAGACCAGATTGCCACGTCATTTACGCCGGTCCGCGTGCTTGGAGGTATTGTTGGTGGGGACTCTTCAACAAAGAAGAACACCACTACTAGCACCACCGGAACTACTAACAGCACAGGTACAAGCGACAGTTCTTCAGGCACTAAGTAGTCTACGTACCTGCAAGCAACAAAGCAAAAGAGCAAAAGAGCCGCTGAAGTCAGCGGCTCTTTTGCATGAGCAGCTAACGGCGATTCATTAGGAGGCTAGTGTACCTCGAGGCGGTGATGCCGTGGATGACTTTGCACGTTAATTTGACTGAAAGTCATGGAATCGATGTTTCCAAGACGATTTTGGCCCCAAAAAGGTAAAAAAGCCGTTTAGTTGGGGGTTTAGTCTTTATGCATAGCGATTTGAAGCGATTTGGAGTCAACAATGTGTCGCTTGATTAACGCCAACTGGGCTTTTATTAATATCAAATCTTTAATCAATTTCTTCGATCCCCAACTAAACGGATTTTTTACCTTTTTCGCCTCATTTTGAAGCTCAATTTTTGTTTGATAAAAAATGAAACGAATAAAGGACTAGGGAAATGCATTTTCATGCATAACGACGATTGCTTGCGTAAAAAATAGGCGCCCACTCTACGCGAGTGAGCACCTACGACAAAGAAAAAATGCTTTTTGCAGAGCAGAGGTCTGTGCGAGCAGTTTATTTTATAGAAGCGTTTTACTCCTGCAGAAGCTGGGCAATCAGGCCAAGCTTTGTCTCAAACGAAACGCCACGAAGCTCAAAGTTTGGCTGATCGCGAGTAATTTCCATGGACTCGCAGACAAACTCACCAGCGAACTCAACCGCGTCAGCGATTTCCTGACCACACATAACTGCAGCTAAAAGCGCAGAAGCAAACAGATCGCCGGTGCCGTGCAGCATGTAAGGTAGAAGCTCGGAGACAATCTCGCCACGCTCGGACTCGGTAGCAACAAAATTGCGGATAAGGTCATCGCCGCGAACAATACCCTTAAGGACAACGCACTTTGCGCCCATCGCAAGCAGTGCATCAAGCAGCTCATCTACTTGCTCATCAGTCAAATCCTGACCAGCGTATGGAATGCCCGTCAGAATTGAAGCCTCAGTAAGATTTGGTGTCAAAATATCTGCGCCATTTACCAGGGACTTCATTGCGTCACAAAGCTCTTGTGTATAGGTTGGATACATCTTGCCGCCATCGCCCATAACTGGGTCAACAACGCGAAGTGCCTTTGGATGCTCCTGATACAAGCGCTGAATGCTTGCAACCTGCTCTGCAGCACCAAGGAAGCCAGAATAAATGGCGTCCAGGTCAATGCCCTCTTCCTGCCATGCGTCCAGGTAATCCTCGAGCATGTTGGTGGTGTCGTGCATGTAGAACGTAGGAAACTTGGTGTGTGCCGAGAAAAGCGACGTAGGTACTGGACAAACGTCACATCCCGCTGCTGACAGAACCGGAATAGCTACGCCAAGCGAGCATTTTCCGTATCCGCAGAGGTCATGCACTGCGGCGATGCGAGGGATGTACGATCCTTCTCGCTGGTACAGAACAGAGTTGGTTTCATTCATTACAGTTTCCTTTCACGTGGACTGATGGACCAACGTTCTAGAAAATCATACTCTATACTGTGAGATGGATATTTGACGTATCCGCCTATTTTATGAGACGTAACAAAGGAGCAGAGATGGCAGATCAGCCTGTTGTCGGCATTATCATGGGATCAAAGAGCGACCTTGCAACTATGGAGGGATGCACCGCTGAGCTCGAGCGCCTTGGCGTTCCATATGAGCTGGTCATCGCATCCGCACACCGAACTCCAGATAAGGTTCACCAGTGGGCCGAGACCGCTGCTGACCGCGGCCTCAAGGTAATCATCGCTGCTGCAGGAAAGGCCGCTCACCTGGGCGGAGTTGTCGCTGCATTCACACCGCTGCCTGTCGTTGGCGTTCCAATGAAGACCTCCGACCTCGGTGGCATGGACTCTCTGCTCTCTATGGTCCAGATGCCATCCGGCGTACCCGTCGCCTGCGTTGCCATCAACGGTGCCAAAAACGCAGCTATTTACGCTACCCAGATTCTTGGCGCTTCTCTTCCAGAGTATCGCGAGAAGATCGTCCAGCTTAAAGCTGAGATGGCTGACGCATAAGCTAGCTCGTACCCGCACGCACGCAGCCTAGCCCGCACGCACGCAGCCTGCCCGCACGCACCTGCACGTCTGCGACCACTCATGCGACCGCACACGAGACCCGCGCTTTAGGAGACCTGAGGCGCGGGTTTTGCATACCGCAAAATGTGATTATGCGATGACTTCATAAGATGCACAGAGATTTTTGTTCCGTGCATAGCTAAACTTTTAAGGGGTATGACAAGGGTATGACAAGGGTATGACAAGAGAGTACCTTCAGAAGGGAAGTGCATGGAATCAAAAGACGGCAAGCATTTTGCTTCATTCGCCGCTGACAACCAGACGGCTGGAAATACTCACATCTCAAAAACCTCCGTCGAGATGGTTTCTATGAAAAAATCCGCGTCCTCAAAAAAAGAGGGCAACAAAAAAACCTCTCCTAAAAAGTCTGGCGAGAAACCCGCTAAGAAGAAAGGTTTTGCCTATATTCTTTCCACAATCTTGCTGGTGGTTGGCGTTGGTCTTTTGGTTGTAGCTGGCGTTATGTTTGGCAAAACCCAGATTGAATATCACGAGCAAGACGTCATCAACGAAGAGCTTGCAACATATGCAACAGTTTCCGAGAAAAAAGACGAGGCCCCAGTTATCGACTGGGCTGGTCTTCAGGCAGTAAACAACCAGGTTGTCGGCTGGATTCAGATTCCAGATACGCAAGTCAACTATCCTGTGTATCAGACTACAGACAACGATCACTACCTGCATACAAACGCAAAAGGCGAGTGGTCAATCGGTGGTCAGATTTTTATGGACTACCAGAACAATCCAAATGGCCTTACTGACCAGCAGACCATTCTCTATGGCCACCATATGAGAAACGGCTCCATGTTCCAGTACATTGGAGCAATGAATGACCAATCTACCTTCGATAAGGTTGAGACCATCTGGTACGTCACACCTACTCAGACATATGAGCTTGAGCCTGTATTCACCTATCACACCGACGAAGACGACGAGGAAGTCAGGCAATTTAACTTCAATTCTGTCGATGAGTTTAGGTCCTACTTGAAGGATAGACTTTCTAGGGCAGTAAGCTCGCGTTCTGATGCAGCAGAGGTTATTTCTCGCGCTGACCATGTTCTTACACTCTTTACCTGCAATTACACTGATCAGTACGGCAGGACTATGCTTATCTGTGTTCCAAAAACCGAGGCTCAGCCAAAGGCTCAGTAGCTAAAAAAGGGCGGCTCACAGAGCCTGTAAATACCACTCTCACAGAGGCAGTAAAATGTCACTATCTTAAAAAATTGTTACACGCTCCGAACATATTTGTTCGGAGCGCGTTTTCTTGCAAATTTCCAGGTACACTGTATGTATTGTTGCCAGACGTGAGAGGCGTTTGATCAAGGGTGGCTCAAGCTGAGGCATCCGGAGGGGATCTAATGGAACTTCACGAGGAATGTGGCGTCTTTGGAGTATGGGCGCCTGACCGTGACGTTGCTCGACTTACTTATTTTGCGCTGCACGCACTGCAGCATCGCGGACAAGATTCCGCAGGTATAGCTGTCGGTGACGGCCAGACCGTACTTATCAGAAAAGATACGGGCCTCGTAACCGAAGTTTTCAACAACGACGACCTCAACGCAATGCCAGGTAAAGTGGCTATCGGTCACTGCCGCTACGGCACCGCAGGCGCCAAAGGCTGGGAGTCCGCTCAGCCACACATGTCGTCCATCGATGAAACCCTCATCGCTCTGGCGCACAACGGTACCCTCGTCAACTTTGACTCTTTGCGAGAAGAACTGTCTTCTCGCCAGATTTCCTTTAGATCGCACACGGATTCCGAGGTAGCAGCCCAGCTCATCGGCTACTTTACTCGTCGTACACACCGACTGCGCACCGGTATTGCTGCAACCATGAACCTCATCGAGGGCGGCTACGCTATGGTGCTCATCCGCGAGAACGCTCTCTACGCGTTTAGGGATCCTAACGGTATTCGTCCGCTGGTACTCGGTCATATTGGTGAGGAGGGCGAGAATAACTGGGTAGTTGCATCCGAGACATGCGCGTTGGATATTGTGGGCGCTACGTTTGTGCGCGAGGTTGCTCCTGGCGAGATTATCCGTATTTCTGATAGTGGCCTGTCTTCTGAGATGGGACTTTCACCTCGTCAGCAGGCAGATTGTATCTTTGAACAGGTGTATTTCTCGCGCCCTGACTCTATTATTAGCGGTCGCTCGGTGTATTCTGTCCGTCACCAGATGGGTCGCCAACTGGCAAAAGAGACCCCAGCAGACGTTGACCTGGTAATCGGTGTACCTGATTCCGGTGTTCCTGCAGCTGAGGGTTTTGCACAAGAGCTGGACGTGACTTTTGGCACTGGCTTGATCAAGAACCGCTACGTTGCAAGAACCTTCATTCAGCCTACACAGCAGCTTCGTGAGCTGGGTGTACGCTTAAAGCTCAATGCGCTTTCGGACGTTGTTGCAGGTAAACGCATCGTAATGGTAGACGATTCTGTTGTTCGCGGCACTACTTCCAAGCAGATTGTTCAGCTGCTTAGGGATGCTGGCGCTGTTGAGGTGCACGTCAGAAGTGCGTCCCCAAAGGTTATCTGGCCTTGCTTCTACGGTATTGATACCGCCGATCAGGACCAGCTTGTTGCAGCAAAAATGACTACTCAAGAGATTTGCGATTATATCGGTGCAGACTCCTTAGGCTTTTTGAGCCTAGAGGGTCTGCTTGCCTGCGTTCCTTCTCGCGGTTATTGCGAGTCTTGCTTTAGCGGCAGGTATCCTGTGGCAATTCCGGAAGACTTCTACCAGAGGTTCTTGCCAGAAAACACCCCAGATAATCTAAACCCATCTTTTGCACGTAAGTTTGACCAGGTAGAACAGCAGTTAATTGACGAGGGCTTTGTCCCCTCAAAGCAGTAAGAAGGAGAATAATGACTACTTCCGCTGATCCAACCAAGCAGATTACCTACGCTGACGCAGGCGTTGACGTTGATGAAGGCGCTCGTGCGGTTGATGCCATCAAGGCTGCTGTTGCTACAACTACTCGTCCCGAGGTCATTGGCGGCTTGGGTGGCTTTGGCTCCTGCTTCTCGGCAGCAGCACTCAAAGACATGGAAGAGCCTGTACTGGTCAGCGGCACCGACGGCGTTGGCACTAAGCTTGCTATTGCTCAGCTTCTCAATCGCCACAACACGGTAGGCGAGGACCTGGTTGCCATGTGCGTCGACGACATTGTTCCCATGGGTGCAGAGCCGCTGTTTTTCTTGGATTACGTTGCGGTGGGCAAGCTTAAAGCCGAGTCGGTCGCCGAGGTTGTTGGTGGCATTGCAGAAGGTTGCCGCAAGAGTGGATGTGCGCTGGTAGGCGGCGAGATGGCCGAGCATCCAGGTGTTATGAATCCTGACGACTACGATCTTGCTGGATTTGTTGTTGGCGTTGTCGACAAACCAAAGATCTTAGGTCCCGAGAAGGTCAGTGAAGGTGACGTCATTCTGGGACTTCCTTCTTCTGGCATTCACTCCAACGGATATTCGCTGGTACGTAAGGTAGCTATTGAGGGTAAGACTGTCGAGGAGCTTAACCAGCCACTAGAGGAGCTCGGTGGAGAGTCACTCGCGGACGCTGTTTTGCGTCCAACTACTATTTACGCAGGTGGATTGCTTGCTGCACTCCGCGCAGGAGCTCCTATCAAGGCTATGGCACACATCACCGGTGGTGGAATCACCGAGAACCTTAACCGTGCACTGCCAGCTCACCTTGACGCAGAGGTTGATCGTGGTGGAGAGGCAGGTCCTGCATGGGATATTCCACCAGTTATTTCATACGTTTCTAACGCTGCAAATCTGTCTCTTGATGAGCAGTATCGCACCTTCAATATGGGCGTTGGTATGGCACTTATCGTAGACATGGACGACGTTGACGATGTAGCAGAAGCCCTCTCTGACCAGGGATTTGAGCCATTTGTCATGGGTCAGATTATCCCAGGCACCGGAAAGGTGGTCTACAACGATGCCAATTAAGCTTGGCGTTCTTCTTTCCGGTTCAGGTACCAACCTGCAGGCTATTATTGACGCCATTGATGCTGGCAAGCTAGACGCAACCATTGAACTGGTTGTTTCTTCTCGCCCTGATGCATATGGTCTGAAGAGGGCGGAGGCAGCCGGTCTGCAAACACTGACGCTCTCAAAAGAGACGTACGAAGATCCATTTGTTGCAGATATGGTTATTGCCACCGAGCTCAAGCGTTATAACGTTGATTATGTTGTTATGGCTGGCTACATGCGCAAAGTCGGCGTTCCCATTCTGAACACCTTCCTTAACCGTGTGCTCAATCTGCATCCGGCGTTACTGCCAAGCTTCCGTGGTGCACATGCTATTCAGGATGCGTATGAGTACGGCGTCAAGGTGACGGGCGTTACCGTTCACCTGGCAAATGCTGATTACGACCGCGGTCCCATTATTGCTCAGCGACCAGTTGTGGTTGAAGAGGGTTGGACCGTTGACCAGCTTGAAGAGGCGATTCATCAGGTAGAGCACCAGCTGTATCCTGAGGTGTTGCAGCTTTTTGCTCAGGATAAAGTCCACGTTGAGGGGCAAAAGGTTCGCATAGAGTTAGGCGAGTAAATGGCGAGAAGTGCCCAGATCAAACTGAGCGACGTTGCTACATCACGTGTCAATAACCTGAACTTTATAAGGTTTGTTGCCGCACTGATGGTCATTGTTTCCCACTGTTATGCAGTTGTTTTGGGTGGCGATGCCGGTAGTTATCTCTTGAAGTTTACTGGTGACCGCTTGAGTCCAGGCGGTGTTTCTGTTGGCGTTTTCTTCCTCTTTGGTGGATTTTTGATTGCTCGTAGTTGCGAGCATTACCCTGAGGCAAAAAAGTTTTTCTCGGCACGTATTTTGAGGCTTTTTCCCGAGCTTCTATTTGTTGTGATTTTGACTGCGTTTGTGCTTGGTCCAATGCTTTCAACGCTTTCACCTGCAGAGTATTTTACTAATACACAGACGTATAAATACCTGCTTAATGGTGCCTTGATCATGGTTCATCAGTTGCCAGGAGTGTTTACTAACAATCCTTCGGGTGACGTGGTTAATGCTGCACTATGGACGCTTCCTGTTGAGTTTATCTGCTATATCTTGTGTTTTATCAGCTACAAGCTCACCAAGTTTGATAAGAAGAAATTTTTGCTGCTCTCGATACCTGTTTTTGCGTTGGCAGCAGTGTATTACGTGAAGTTTTCTCCGCTTCAGCTCAGCGTTGTACGTGCGGTTCTTCTGTTTTTCCTGGGTGTTTTGATTTGGGTGCTCAGAGACCACATTACTATCTCGCCTATTTTGGGCCTTGCGACGATTGTTCTGTGGTTTGTTATGGTTTTCGGCGGCATCGATAATCTGGCAATGCTGACGGTTTTCCCTATTGCTTGCTTCTGCCTTGCATATGGAATGGGCAACCACTTTAGTAAATTTGGCACAAAGTTTGAGCTTTCGTATGGCATTTACCTTTGGGCTTTTCCTATTCAGCAAGCGCTGGCTCAGTATTTTCCCGCGTGGCATCCTTACGTAAATGCGCTGGTTGCAGCTTTATTGGCAACTTGTGGAGCATTTGTTAATCACTTTGTTGTTTCCGCCCCACTTGGAAGATTCCTTAAAGAGCATCGTAAGAAAGCTCATGAAGAACGGAAGTCTTCCGAAGAGCAGAATAATGCCGACAAGAATAAGGAACTTTCTAAAGGCGAGAAGCCCATTAAGCAGTAATGGAACGGCTGCGTTACTATTTTGCTGCAAGTAAAAGCGCAAATATTGTTTGCGTATAAACAAATGAGGAAGCAAGCCAAATAAGCGGAACAACCAAGTCTCTAATGGTAATAAAACGATCTGATTTAGAGTGTTTTGCTATTTGCGTAAAGATTGCGCACGCAACAGCAATAGCAATAATTCCAACTATATAAGGAACAAGAAATTGCTGCTTAACTACAGTTTTAGTGGTAAGAAGCATTATGTCTACGAAGAAGACCATAGCTATAAAAAGGTAATAAAGTGCGAGCACTCCACCGCGGAAGAGGTCAAAATTTGTGCGCTTAAAGATTTTGCTCAAGCTTTGCTTTGCAAGAAGGACATATGCCGCTATGAGATACAGGACGGCTAGGGGAATATAGACAACTTTAAAGAAACCTATAAGTGCCACATGAACCGTCCTTATCGTTGAGTCTTAGTAAGCTGATAGGCCTGACCGGCTGCCAGATTATAGTAGCGCAGTTAGCGCAGTAACAAGTCCAAAGAGAATACCAGGGGCGTTAGCAATCATAATGGGAACATCGCGTTCTTTCTTGAAAGCACCGTAAACAAACCAAACAATGCAGTTGATCATGGCAACTAGTGGTTGGATGAAGCTGCCTTTATTGCCAGCAAGATTATTGGTAATCTGTGGGATATAAGAAACATACATCATGACTGAGAGAATGCTGCCAAATTGACCTAGCTTGTTGAAGAAATTCTCGTCAAAAGAAAGTGCGTGCTTTTCTGTCATGTAAAATAACCTCCAATGCCTAACAAACAGATTGCTGATACTTACCCAAGTACTAAGCAAGATATTCGTTAGTTTGTTGCTGAATAGCTTGCATCAATCCATTGACACAGTTCATCAAAGTCAACAGAGCCATCTAAAAGCGCAGAGATCCAATTGCCATACTGATTTGCAACGTATTCAAACAGCTTTTCTCGCATAATCTGCTCTCCCTCGTCCATATCTTAGTATGATTGACAGCTTCTCTATGAAGAAGTTGAAATTATCATTATCTCCAGCATACGCGCCCTAAACAGCTATACTAAATGTGTTCGTATATGTAATAAAAAGTCCAAGTGAAGGGCGTCATATGAGCCGAGTTTCTCGTAGAGAAGATGAGTTCTACAGCATGTTCTCTGAGTTTTCAGCGTTGATTGTTTCTACGGCAAAACTCTTTGTTTCTTACATTGAATCATTCCCAAGCTCTGAAGATTATGAAGTTCAGATTAAGAACTACGAGACACTCTGCGATGACCAGGTAGGAAAAATTATTTCCACCCTCAACACATCCTTTATCACGCCATTTGATCGCGAGGACATTTCACGTCTTGCCCTGCTTATGGATGAGATTGCAGATGGTATTGAGAGCGTCTCTGCACACCTCAGCATGTATGACATCAAAGAAATGCGTCCAGAGGCAGTTCAGGTGGCACATCTGATTCTGTTTGCATCAGAGGAGTTGCAGAAGGCTTTTGATCGTCTCCCTGACTACCACAAGGATGACTCGGTTATTCAACATACGCGCTCTGCAAATGAGTATGAGGACCAGGGGGACGTTGTCTACCGCAACGCTCTGAGCTCTATCTTCAGAAATGTTGATGATCCAATTGAGGTTCTTAAGTGGAAGAGCCTTTTGGATAGACTTGAGTCTACTCTTGACGCTTGCAAGCATGTTGCAAACGCCGTTCAGAATGTCATTGTGAAAAATGGCTAGTATCTTGCTTATTGCGGTACTTGTTTCCGCGCTGGTATTTGAGTTCATTAATGGCTTCCACGACACTGCAAATGCCATTGCTACCACGGTATATACCAAAGCGCTGCCACTGCGCGTGGCAATTGCCATGTCCGCAATCATGAACTTTATCGGCGCACTTATGAGCGAGAAAGTTGCCATGACCATTGCGTCTGGTCTGGTTGATATTCAGCTTCAGCTCTACGTTATTTTTGCTGCATTGATGGGTGCTATTATTTGGGACCTCTTTACCTGGTGGTTCTCAATTCCAAGTTCGTCTTCGCATGCGCTTATCGGCAGCCTTATCGGTGCAACCATCGTCTTTACCGGCAGCACTGGTCACATCCTCTGGGTTGGCGTTGTGGAGAAGGTTGTTATTCCTCTGTTTACCTCGCCACTTATTGGTATGGCACTGGGCTACCTTATTATGAAGCTGGTGTTTGAGATTTTTGCTGACTGGCCACCTAAAAAGGCACATGGCCTGTTCCACCGTCTTCAGGTGCTTTCAGCTGCCTTTATGGCATACAGCCACGGCAATAATGATGCTCAGAAGACTATGGGAATCATCACGTTGGCGCTGGTTACCGCCGGTCTTCATGACCCTTCTAACGGCATTCCTCTGTGGGTCAAGCTTCTCTGCGCAGCTACTATGGCTTTGGGCACCTCCATTGGTGGCGGCCGTATCATGCGCACCGTTGGCGACGGCGTCACCAAGCTCACACCAGTTATTGGCTTTGTCGCCGAGACAAGTTCTACCGTTGCAATTGAGCTCATGACTGCACTTGGAGCACCAGTCTCTACTACACAGGTCATCACTACGTCCATCATGGGTGCAGGATCTGCTCGTCGTCGTAGCTCCGTACGCTGGGGCGTTGCGCGCAAGATTATTGCTGCTTGGTTTGTAACGCTGCCAGCTACTATGGCACTTGGCGGACTCATTGCTTTCCTGACCAGTTTTGCTCTGGCATAACCCATGCTCAACGTTGTACTGGTAGAGCCCGAAATTCCCGCAAATACGGGAAACATTGGTCGTACCTGCGTGGTTAGCGGAACTCATCTGCACTTGGTGGGCCCGTTGGGTTTCTCGCTTGATGACAAAAGCCTCAAACGAGCAGGTATGGCCTACTGGCAAAGCCTTAACGTTTCTGTCTACGATAACTGGGATCAATTTCTGGAGAAGAATGGTCTAGTCCAAGCGTCTAGCGCACCTATCGCGGACGCTGCACACGATGCTGTCACCGCAGTCGACGGCACTTCCGCAACCGGCCGATCTCCGCTGCACTTCCTTACTAAGAAAGCTAAGAAGACCTATACGCAAGCAACGTATTGCGATGGTGATTACCTTATCTTTGGCAAAGAAAGCCTGGGTTTATCCGAGGAACTCCTAGCCAAGCACGCAGATGAGTGCGAGAGAATCCCAATGCTGCAAGATTCTGCAAGCCTGGTTAACCGTGAGGACTGGAGCCAAAAGCACGATGCACTTGATGGCGATGATCAGTACTCCCATCCAGCACTTTCACAGCAGGATATCTGCGGAAACTTTATTGATCCCAATGAGTTCTCGGTCAGTGCGCTTAACGTTTCAAACGCTGCCGCTATTGTACTGTACGAAGCGCTACGGCAGATTGGTTTTCCAGGAATGGATGTCTAAGAACTAGCTTATTGAGTTTGTTTATGATGCAAAACGAGAAAAGCGCCAAGAATGGCTACAGAGATAAGATGCGTGTTGATTAAAATCCGACAGCACCATTAGATGCTGTCGGATTTCTAAATTCAAGCTGTTGTTTAATTACTATAAAGCAGTAAGGAACGTTAAACCGCCCAAAATTACACCAGCAGTATTTGGAATAATAAGAACCCAGTCTTTTTTGGGCTCTTTAGTCCAACCATAGATGACCCAAATTAGACAAGAAACTGCTGCAAATAGTGGTTGAAAAGGTTGAGCCTTTTCTCCCTGTAGATTTGCAATAATTTGTGGAATATAAGCGATAAAAACAAATACTCCAATAAAAGCTCCGACAGATCCTACGAATAGATTGATTTGTTTCTTTGACATAAACACCTCCTCCTTCGTTATGTTTAATGTCATACAAGATTAATTTTTGATGCTATATTTGCATTATTACTTCCTCTTACTCTTGTTCACGCTTCCTACGACGCAAAACAAGAGAAGTTCCCAAGAAAGCCGCAGACGCAAGAGTTGTGCCAAAAAGCATTGTGCTTGAAGCGTCGCCAGTCTCTGGAAGAGTGCTCTTACGCTTTGCTGGAGTCTGAGGTGCTGCAGGAGCTTCGGGGTTCTTTGTGTAGTAGAACGTGTATTCAAGCTGATCGGCAGAAACATATCCGGTGCTATCTCCCTGAAGTGTGTAACCGTCAATCTCTCGAGCAGAAACATTCTGCAGGTTGAGTGTCTGGCTGCCAATTACATCGTCGGAATGGATTTGCTCACCAGTCTGTGCGTCAACGTAATGGACGGTATAGCTGTAGCGAGCTTCCTTGCTATACGTGAAGGTCAAGACGTTATTCTCGGCGTTTTCGTCAAGAACCATAGAGCGAGAAGAAACGTCTACATAGGCATAGTCTCCGCGATCAGCTGCGTCGAGTGCCCACTTGCTGACAAGAGAGCCGATTGGAGCAGTCTCGGTTGTGGTTGAGAGAATCTGACCGTCATCTGTCTGGTGAATGACCGTGTAGGAGACGGAAGAATCATTCTTCCTCCACAGTGCGTGCAGGGTGATGTCACCTGTAACTGCTGCAGAGAAGCTGTAAACAGAGGGGTTACCGTTGGTGTAGAGAATCCAGCCAGCAAAGGTGTAGCCTTCTCGTACTGGATCAGCAGGCTTGGTAGCTGCGTCTCCGTAGGTGAGCTCCTGCGAGTTGACTGGTGAACCGCCCTCAGAGTCAAAGGTAACGGTTGCGGTCAGAGGTGCCCACTTGGCATACAGCACCGTATTAGTTGCGGGCATAGTGGTGTCGGTAATAGGAGTACCCACAGTCTCTGAATTGTCGTACCAGCCCTTGAAAACATAACCAGGACGTGGAGAAGTTAAAGAGGTGCCAGGAACATCAATGCTGGCATTAAAGGACTCTCCAAAGAGATGAGAGTGCGTAGCAACAGTTGTACCAGAGCTTACGTAGGTAACGGTATAGGTATTGCGCTTATAGCGGTGTTCAATCAAGTTGGAATTGTAATCAGTGATGAGGTAGTCGTAGTTGTATGGCAGCCAACTGGTCCAACCGAGAGCATCGTAATTGGTTCCATCAAAATGGCCAATGCTCGTGCGGTAGCCATCATACGAAAAACCAGGATGTCTACTCTCGTTCTCAAGATAGCCATCACCATTGTTGTTTGCAATTTCTGTAATCATGTCAGGTCGTGAAAGCGTGTGGTCTCCGCCCATATCGTAGATACCATCAAGGTTTTGATAGTAGTAGAAGCGGTAACGCGGACCAAGAGCAGTGGAATTGGTATAGCGACCGTAAATTTCAAGCACATTATCTGCAGTAATCATGGCTCCTGGGTCAGTTGTTTTTGCTGGGTTGGTGGTTGCAATGCCGCCAACACCAGGGATTATGCCATACCAATAGTAGGTTCCAGAAGGGTCGTCTGCACGCACGGCGGCGAGCATATCGTCGCTGTACTTGTTGCCGGTATTGGGGTTGATGGCGTAAGGATTAAACGCCTCACCATAACGAAGCGTAAGCGTTGCAAGAATGGAGCCATTTCTCTTTGGACGCACATTGACGGTGATAGCTGCAAGGTTGTAGTACACGTTAATAGTGGTGGAGCCATCAGCAGCAATAGGAGTCGGATCACTTTCGTGACTGTACGTTTCAAAGCGGAAAACACCCGTATTTGGCTGGACAGGAGCAGGTGCAGTCATTGTTCCGACGGTTCCGGAAGCTGCGGTGGTTGTAACGTAGTTGTAGTTAGAAGGGTTGTTTGGATCCTGAATAAAATAGGCGTAGTGATACGTTGTTGTTGCTGGAGTCCAAAGTGCCTTTGCAGTAACAGGCTCTTGAGGCATGGTGGTAGGCAAAGAATCTGCAATACCATCGTCATTAAGGTCCCAACCAGCAAAGGTATAACCAGTTCGTGTTGGATTAGGGACGGCAGGAACAGCATCTCCTGGATTACCAATTACAGGAGACAGCTCGCTACCAGAAGTTGAGAAGTAGATTGCGCTGCGAGGATTGCGATCGTAATAGATGTACTTAACAGCCTTGCCATCTGCGGTAACCTTGAGCGAAAGGTCTGTAGTTGTGCGTACAAAACCTGGATAGGTAACATCGGAAGCAGTAACAATCGAATCAGGCACACCGTAATTTTCTTCGGAGGACACCTCAACATAATTGCCGGTAGTCATCTCCTTCATGCGTTTAACGGTGTAGGGAACATAGCCAGGCGTGTAATAGACGGTCTGTTTAATGTAGTGATCTGAGCCAGAAGCAACACCAGAAACGGTTGTCTGAGCAGGATCTTCCAGGTTATAGCCAGTAATTGTTGGAGCTGTAACAGACCAAGATTCTCCCTCATTTACAACTTGTTTAGAAGGAGCGTGAATCTCTTCATCGTTTAATACGTTAACGTACGAGACTACAACAGAGTATTTACCTGCGTCTTCAATAGATTCAGCAATTGCAGATGCAGGTAGGCTGCTCAAAACAAGAGCAAGAGCAAATAAAATGCTCAAGACTTTTTTAGCGCGCATTAGTTCTCCTCAAACAGAAAAAAGATAGGTAAATTATAATAAATGGCGAGAAGGACTTACTGTTTAAGCTGCAAATTGACCGTATATACACAATCCACTTCTCCTTAAGGTTCAGGAGAAGTGGACGAGAAGGTCAAACTTTCTGTGAGACTCAGCGTAGTATGAAATTTACAGATCTGTACCTTCGGCCTCAGCGGGTTTCTCGGCAGATTTCTTTACAAAGAGCTTGCCCGATTTCCTGAGCTGATAGGCAAGAATCAGGACGCTTGCCAGCATAACAAGCGTGCAAACGATGGAACCTTCTGCGCCAAAGCCACCGCCGGTAAGCCAATCCGGGCCACTGCCAGGAGCAAACTGCAGCAAAGAACTGCCTGTAGTGCTACCGCTTACCAGAACGCCAAAGATATTGCCTTGGGCAAAGTTCCAAGCTCCATGAATGCCAGCGGCTCCCCAGAGATTGTCTGTTTTGATGATGTAGAACGTTTCCAAGACGCCAAAAAGAATTAGGTCAATTAGGGACTGCATGGTAAAGCCGCTGTTAAACATGTGCAGAAAACCAAATAGACTGCTCGAAACCACGATTGCAATAATTTTGTTGGACTTCTCTGCCATGACAGGAAGAAGCCAGCCCCTTGTGATAAGTTCTTCTGTTCCGCCCTGAATCAGCCAAAACGGAATGGTGAGAAGAACAAAGCCGAATGCATAAGGCGTAAAAGTAATGCCAACTAATTGATAAGATCCGGTCAAAATGAGAATCAGCATCACAACAGAGAAGAGAAGAATTCCTAGACCAAAGCCTTTGAGCAGCTCTTTCTTCCAGTTGTCTTTGTAAAATCCTAGGGTAACAATCGGACGTTTTTCAAAGAGTTTTACCCACAGGAAAAAGAGACCTGCAATAAAGACAAAGGAAAAGAGGGCGAGCAGAAGGTAGTAATCTCCAAAAACCTCCTGCATAGTTGCGGGATTAGACAGGCGATCTGTAAGCTGTGGATTTGCTAAGAAATAGGGGGCAGCAATAAGAGCTGCCGAAAAAGCCATTACAATAGCGCCAATAATTTGCCCAACGACCAACAAGAAAACGGCTAAAAAGGGACTAAGCCAAGCTGGAGTTAGTCTTTTTGCTAGCTTGGCGTCGGAAAACATGCGATTATCTTGCATAAAAACTCCTAGTAAACGTGCTCAAAGCGCGTCGTGTAGATAACAAAATTTTAGCGACGGTGCAGGCAAACAGCGTCTACCTGTGATTAGTTCTCTTTATATTCTAAGAGAAAATCGCAACAATCGTCACCACGGCCTATGGTTTTTGTACGACCCCAGATAAGCTGTGGATGTAAGTTACCGTATCCTGCATCATCACTATCACAGTATGCAGCGGTTATTTCGGGGCAGCCGTACCGTTTGGTTATCTCGTAGTAGGGGCAGCTTACAATAGTGAGGCGAGCTTCGTTACCATGACTTTCCGGATACTCAAAGGCAAATCCAGCATTTGATGTGCAACTTTTCTCGATACCTGATTTAAAGAATCGTGGAAACTTGCGTGCAAGACCAAACGTTTTGATGGCCCATTGGAAGAGCGGGACTCGTTTGGCAGCAAATCGCTGGAAATACTCGCGGATATACCAGACAGCTTTTTCTTGTGGGATGCCCTCTGCGCGTAGAGCTTCATATACTGCAATACCAGGGTAAATGCGCTTGTAAGAATGAGCGCGGAGTTCTTTGGAATCTGATGAGTTTTCTGCACAAAGCGCTTCGTACCGCTTTTTAGCCGCCTGTGCAATCTGATCCGCTTTTGCGTTGCCGAGGTCCTCAGAGACTATTGCGCACGTTTCTTTGATGAGCTGCTGTACTTTCATATGAGCCTCACTAGTCGTAAAAATGCCCTGATGAAAAGCCAGTTAGAACATGCTAACAATTGTACGCTTAATTTTTACGGAACGCAGCAAGCGCGGATGCCTAGCGATGGTTTAGGTAAAGTTCTTTACTATCTCCAGGCCAAGAAACAGCGCCTTTTCATGGGAGTCTTTGCCAAAGTCCCTCTCGTCATATTCATGAACGTTTGCCAAAGAGTCTGCCGTAAAAAGGAACTGTCCAAACTGAGCTCCTCGTTTTCTACAACAAGCAGCAAGTGCCGAGCATTCCATTTCTACAACTGAGCATCCTTCTTGCAGGCGATACTCAACCATATCCTTTGTCTCACGGAAAAAACCGTCAGTAGACCAAGTGGTACACGTCTCAAAAGGGAGGCCGTCCTTTTTGAAGGTCTCTTCTATGACAGAAATTGGTTCCTTATCAAGCTCTATATATCTTGATGCTGGAAGATAGTGATAGGACGTTCCTTCTGCTCTAAGAGCTTTAGTTGGGACGAGAAAGGCATTTTCTTGTATCTCTTTTAGAACGCCGCAAGAACCAACTGCAATTATTTTCTTACATCCACAGGTAACCAGTATGTCCATTACCTGTGTGGATGAAGCAGATCCAGTGGGGGATTGAACTAAACAGATTTTCTCGCCATATGAATCTAAAACGTAGACTTTAATGTCTCGAGAAACGGTCACGATTGTTTCTACGACTTCTGCTCCGTGCTCGTTGGCATAATCATGGACGACGTCTCCAAGAAATGCAAAGAGGCACTTTTCTGGCAACTGGCCTGCGGTCCATTCGTGATCTGCTGGAATAACCTCTGGGGAGGCATCGTCATATTCTAAAAGAGGTATTTCGTTTTTTATAATCACGGAGAGCTCCTGGGTTGAACTGCCTCCCATTTCTTGGACACGAGAAATGGGAGGCTTACATAGATGCCTTTAGCTATAAGTTTTTCTACGCAAAACTCATTTACAATAATATTCTATTGCCTTGTTAACAAATACTGCTGTTCCTTCTCCGGCAAAGTTATCAATATTTTTAGTGAAATCCCCACCTGCGGCATACATTTTGCCCAGTCCGGCTAAAGTTTCGTTTGAACAATTATAGAAATTAGCCGTAATAAAATCTTGAAGTTTTTTGACTAAGGCTTGTACTTCTTTTGCATCGCACTCCTCTGATTTTACTTTACTAAATTCAGCAAAAATCAGCATTAGTTTGTGATATATCACTTTTGTCTCCTCAGTGCTTCTTCTCTTATCTTTATCTTCAAACTCCTTCCATTCAGATGTATTTCTCCAAGCTTCCTTTGCTTGTTTTGCATACGCATCAATCTTTTTGGTATCAAACACTGCAAAGTCCATAATATTTCCTCCTAACGTTTTAAGTCCTTTAGCATAAAGAATTAAATTTTCCAAATGTTCCTTTTTCAAAAGGAGTAAATTGATTTGCTGCTCCAGCGCTAAACTCTTGTTAAAGTTTTCACTATTGATTAGTTCTTTAATTTCTTTTAGCGGAAATTGCAATTCTCTATATAGCAAAATTGACTGTAGCATTTTCAAATCATCATCGCTGTATAACCTATAACCAGCCTCTGAATAAGCCGTTGGTTTTAATAATCCGATTTTGTCGTAGTATTGCAGGGTTCTAATACTGATTCCTGCTATTTTACTAACTTCATTAACTGTTTTCACAATCTCACCTCCTAAGCTATTTGAAGTCTAAAGTATTACGTTGCGTTATAGTCAAGAGTTTATTTGGAAAAAATAACGTCGGACAAACAAAACAAATCGAAAACTTATCTGTTTATTGATTGACAACGTATACCATTTGTATCAAAATAGCCTTAAAAGGAGCTGATACTATGGCAACAAGTCCTACTCAAATTCGCATCGATAGTAATGTTAAAACAGAAGCAAATGAACTGTTTAAAGAACTCGGCATCGATATGTCAAGTGCCGTAAACATCTTCTTACGCCAGTGCGTTTTGCACCGCGGCCTTCCTTTTAAAGTGGAAGTCCCAAAGTTTAATGCTGAGACATTGGCTGCTATGGAAGAAGCACGCGATATCATGTCAGGCAAAATTCAAGCAACCTCCTACAACACCACAGATGAACTGTTTAAAGATATGTAGCAAATCATGTCTAGAAGTTCTTTTGTATACTCCTCTGGGTAATTGATGGAATACTCGCCATGATATAAGTCTTTCTTTATTTCAAGAATGCTATCAGGCAGTGTTTTATGCAACTGCTCTGCTGAACAGATCATCTTTTTCTGCTCTTTTCCTCCGACGAGTATATGGACTTTAGTGTGGGCTTCTTGAAGGTTGGGTTTTATCTCATAGGATGTATTTGCTTTCAGAAATGTAATCATGTTCTCTTTTGAGATTTGTGACGTGTCCCGATAATAGTCTTCAAATAAATCTTTGCGGATATGAAGGTAGTCAAATTGCATTTGAGCAAAGCTCTTCTTTTTTACTAAGCCATAACTCAGAGAAAACGTTGGTTTAATTAGGGCATTTGTCAGCTTGGACGGAATGACAGAAGCGCTTTCAATGACAGCGTTTTGGCAAATTGAGTTTCGTTGCGTCAGCATTTCTACTAAAATCTGCGCGCCAAGGGACAGTCCTCCAATAAGGAGAACTGAGCCTCCAAATTCTTTATCGATAAAAGAAATGAGCCGACTTGCGTTTTTCTCGATGCTTATAAAATCATCGTCACTACCTGCGTGTCCGTCAAGAATTGGCAGCACAACGTGATATTGATCCTTCAGCAGTTCAGCCTCGGCTTTATAGTTCCACCAAGACAAACCGCCACCGTGAAGCAGTATGATTACGTCGTTATGTTGTTTTCCAAATTCTACCGTTTTCATAGCTGCTCAATTCAATTTGCGACTTTAATCTAAACCCGAGAAAGCACCACAACGCTCTCGACATGGCACGAGACGTGAGAAACAATGTGGGTTGTGTGCACACAGATGAAGGCAGTTTTTTCGCCTGTTTGTGTAAACATATCCGCTTTATGACTTGTTCCTCATGACTGGATGTGCGTGGATAATCTGATACCGTCTCGCCTCCTGTCAGCCATCTTGGATTCTCCTTGAGAGTCCAGAAATCCCCAAATCATCTTCTGCTTGTTTTTCAACCATTCAATCAGGCGTAAATAAACTTCCTCGGTTGACATCGTTACGAGAAGACATACCCGACTTTGTTTACGCCTATTACTCCTCGGCGCAGGACGGTGATGTCGATTGTCTCGTAGTCCGCTTTCTTTATTTCAGCCGCACCGATGGCGATTCTCGGTATCTCCGTGGTCTCGATTCTGGTGCGTGGTATCTCTATCGTCTCGACTCCCATCTCATGGAGTACGTCCTCTGGAAGCTCATAGTTCTGCTCTACCAGTCCAAAACAGGTGAAGCCGGTATCAACGCAGAACGAGATTAGCTTCTTCTTGCCGATGTTGTAGATGACGCAGTAGGATGTTCCTATCAGGCTGCCCAGCAGGTATCCGAGAACAGGAAGCTGGAATCCGAGTGTCTGACCTATGATACCTCCAATATGTGCACTAACGAGGTATCCGCCGGACACAACGACCATATCCACGAATCCCGCACCCATCTGCTGTGTGGTCATCTTTCCTGCAGCGACGAGAATGCTGTTCTTTGTGGTCTGCAAAACCAGAGCAACAACGGCGCCGAGAAGCGTCGGGCTGATTCCCTTGAGGGCTTCGCCAAGCGCACCGCTCTCGCACATGATGAGAAGCGCAGACGATATCGAACCGCGAAGGAACCCTTCTGCACCTGCCGATATTCCTTTCTTACCTATGTGCTTGACTGTGGAAAGGTCGAGTTCTCCGTTCTTGATGAGGAAGTCGATGGCTTTATATATCTCCGGAGCAAGTTGAACGGCTACCGTTATGGCTGCCGTAGTGTATCCGGCTTTCAGAGCTTGCTTCAGCAGGTATTCCGTCTTGATCGCACCCTCAGCTGTGACGCCATGCTCCTCTGCTTTGAACTCCTGCTTCTTGCTTTCCTTTGCCATCTTCTCGAGGTCTTTTCTGGAGGCAGATCTGGACTCCACACCCTCGTCGTTTGCAAGCTTGTCGGTCAGTTTCGACTCTGTCTCGCCGTAGGCTTTCGACACGTCCTCACGGATAGGTTCGTTTCGGAGTGCTTCCCGATGTGCAGTCTGTTTTGCGGTATCGAGCTGATCTGACGGAACGAGCCTGCCCTGACCCCGATAGCTCGCCTGACCGGTGTCGGGATTGAAGCGAGCCTGCGCCCTGGCGGTCTGCTCGGCGGTTCCGTAGGACTTGGCACTGTAATCCGTGCCGGATTTCAGGTGAATGTCCACGGAGTCCTTCGCCGAGCTGTGAAGAACCACTGCGCGGTCTGCCGAATCTGCCGCCACCGCATCAACGTTAAATGTGCCAGCTTCCCATTCCTCGAGCATGTAGCCCTGCAGCTGCCCGATTCCAAGATTGCGGTACTGGTGGTTGTTGATATTATCTTCAAGCTGCTTAATTGCCGCTTCAACGGCACTGACGTATTCCGTGCCCATGTGGGCGCCTACGTCCGCTCCCATTATCGCTGCGGCAAATTCCCAGCCTTGTTGTACTTCGCTTTTCGTCTGCATCGATAGTTACCCTATTTGTTCATGAAGCTCTCAAGCTCATCTCTGTAAAGATGGATAGCTCCGTAGAAGAGCATCTGCCTTTTCATGAGGGATTTGTTCCTGAATATCTCTTCGGATTTGATCGCGACCTGCTCACTGACCTTCTCGAAGGCATCTGCTCCACTTTCGAGAATCTTCTTCGCCGCATTCAAGAAGGCAGGAGCCTCCTTCTCGCCGTCAGTCTCTTCTTGCTTGGCGATCTCTACGACGGGCTCCTCTCCGGCGTTCTCAACGATATCTTGCTTCATCGTCTTCAGGAAACTGGGAACTGGGAGGTCTGACAACTTCTTCAGAAACTCGTCGTAGCCCTCTCGGCTGGTTAAGGCTTCCGGCTCAACATAGAGGACAGCCTGATTGCCTGCCCATCCGTATTTGACGCCGCAGTCATCGAACTTCACGTCGATGACGGGGATGAGCTTGTCTGTTCCCTTGATGTCGCCGAGGAATAGGATCTTTCCTTGTATGTTTCCGGCTTTCTTATTACCGAGCCACACCTTCTCCGTCCAAGACACGACGCTGATGGAGTTGTCCCTTGTGCCGACAACCTTATCTTCAGCATCGTCATGTGTCTCGATCATCTTCTTGAGCTGATTCATCAGAAGCTCGTCCTTATAGACTACGATAAGCGTTTTCTTCGTTTCAAGCATTGCAACATGCCTCCTGTTAGCTCACCATGCAAACAATATGTGTCTCTATTCTACGTCCCGTAGAAACGGAATGTAACACCCTCTATAAGTCTTTAAGTTTCACGCCTTCGTCTGTAATCCACATGATTTGCCCGTTTGATTCGCCGCCTACGATGCATGCCGCTGCGGCAGATGGGCTGCTGAACGTCATCTTCTGCTCCCTCATGAGCTGGACAAGCGATTCGGCAAACGACCTAGGGAGCTGTCTCTGCCTTGCAGCGTATTTCACAACATTCTCCCCAACGGCATTAAGTGCCTTGTTGCGCGGATTGTTCTCATCGTCTGTGCCTACCCGAGGTTTACTCATGTTTTTGCCTCGATAAGTGCCTATTCTCCTAATCTCGCGAGACCGACCCCTTCTCCACAAGAAGCAGCTATCGCCGAAAGCCCCTGTTACATGCGGGTTTCAGCCGCGTCACCCATCTGTGCGTGACATCAATACAACGCATTCCACATGCTTGATGTGAGGGAACATGTCCACAGGTGTTACACGTTCAATGGCAAACCCGCTGTCGAGAAGAACTTTGAGGTCCCTAGCCTGCGTCACAACGTTGCAGCTCACGTACACGATTTTCTTCTGGGCTAGTTGAGTTGTTGCCTTAAGGAAGGCAGGTGTTGAACCTGCACGAGGCGGGTCAAGAATAATGACGTCAAAGTTTTGACCGTCTTTTGTTGTTGCACTAGCAATGAGAATTCAAGCGTATCCAAACAAAAGCTCACTATCCATTTAGATAAATGACCCGAAAATTCATCTTCATAATATTCCAACAATCAAAGCCTGAACCGCCGCTACAACCGATATGATCAAAAACGGAGTGACTACAAAATGTTCCTTGATTGCCAAATGCTTCATCCAGTTGCCGAGCTCATAATCAGGATGCCCCTCTGTTCCGGGGATGACAATCTTACTCTTATGTTTTCCTTGGAATAACAGACAATCCAGCAAAAAGAAATCTCCTAAGTTCAATATGCTCCACTGAATATATCCCATCCAAAAAAGATTCCAAAAGCCCGAAATGCCTGTATGTATAAGACTTGCTATTGAATATATGAAACAAATCCCGCAAATTACAATTGTTATGATGAAATTTATATTTTTCTCCTTTTTTGTCATCTGTTCAGGTGCAGCTTTCTGAATTGCCTTTGGATAAGAATCAAAAAAGTATCTTGGATTAATAAGTACCAAGACTGCTACTGCACCGTTAAAGATTGCGGCTATTGCAATCCCGTCCAGAATCGCTCGTATATAATCCATAAAACTACCTCCTTAGCAAATTCCATTCTTTGTCGCCGCATACTATGCTTATAACTTTGCTGTGACAGAAAATCAAAGAGTTTTGTTCGCGCATAACCTTATAACCATAATGGAGTAATTACCGTTAAAACGAATGCCAGAATAAGACTTATTCCGCAAAATACAACAAGCTTCATCACCTGGCTTTTGGCATTAAATCCAAAGTTATCATTTCTGTAGTTACAACTCTTATGTTTCCAGTAGTCAGAACTGTTGTCAAACAGTCTAAAAAAGGAATTCCGATCATTTGCCCAAACCGGGGCAGTTCTTCGGAATCCCTTGATTTCAAGCCTTTTCTATACTGTTTAGTCCTTCATCCTTGACATCAATACTACCGTCTCCACATGCTTGGTGTGAGGGAACATGTCCACAGGTGTCACGCGTTCAATGGCAAACCCGCTGTCGAGAAGAACTTTGAGGTCTCTGGCCTGCGTCACAACGTTGCAGCTCACGTACACGATTTTCTTCTGGGCTAGCTGGGCGGTTGCCTTAAGGAAGGCGGGCGTTGAACCCGCGCGTGGTGGGTCAAGAATAATGACGTCAAAGTTCTGACCGTCTTTTGCCAGAGCTTGCATGTAACGAGTAGCATCGTCGCAGATAAATTCGGCTTCAAGTTTATTGTTTCGAGCGTTTCTGCGAGCCATCTGAATATTGTTTTCAACCTGGTCAACGCCAGTGAGCAAGAGGTTGATGCTTTGAGCTTCAGCGGCGTGTGCCAAGCAAAGTCCAATGGTTCCTGTACCGCAGTAAGCATCAAGAACTCGCAGGTTGCTGGCCGGTGCGGAAGTGGCTGCCTGAGTGGAGGCGCTGGGCAACGCAGCGCTGGCCTGCGCGGCGTCGTCGGACTCGGAGTCAGCTAGCGCGCCGTCGATGGCCAGCTGGTAGAGCACCTCAGTTTGCTGAGGGTTGGTCTGGTAGAAACTGGTTGGGCCAATCTCAAACGTGCAGCCCAAAAGTTTGTCGCTCATGGATGTTGAGCCCCAAAGCAAACGGGTTTCTCGCCCTAAGATTGCGTTGGTGCGCTTCTGGTTGACGTTCAAGAAGATGCTGGTCAGCTCGGGATGCGCCTTACGAAGTGCGGCAATAAACTCCTGCTCGTGAGGCAGGTGCTGACCGTTGACCACCAGTACCAGCATGACATCGTCAGTGGCATATCCGCAGCGAACTACGCCGTGGCGCAGCGCTCCCTTGCCGCGATCTTCCTGGTAAGCATGGATGTTGAACTGGCCGGCAAGATACGCCACGTCGTTGAGGATGGCGCGCGCTCGACCGTCTTCTACCAGGCATTCCTTTGAAGCAATAATTTTGTGCGTTCCGCTTGCGTAAAAACCGGAGCGAACCGTGCGGCCCTTACCCGGCGCAAACGGCGTCGCTGCCTTGTGACGATACGCCAGAGGCTCGTCCATACCACGAATAGGCTCGATAGTTACGTTATTGATGCTTGCTAGCGGGGCGAGAAGTTCTTCTACCTGCGCCTGCTTACGCTTAAGTTGGATAGGATAGGGGACCGAAAGCCATTCACAGCCTCCGCAGCTACGCGCAATAGAGCATGTTGGTGTCTTGTATCCCATAGTTCCTCTCCAAATCTTGGGTTACTACTATACCGTTTGCGGGCTTAAATGGCACGTTTGGGGGATTGTTGTATCTAATCTGTTTCGTCTTTCTGTATCGTTACCCGTTTATGCAAAAAACCGCTAGGCTATCAGGCACAGTAATTTTGGGCGAGATAAAGAGGTGGACTATGGCTCTCATCAGCAAAATTGGTATTATCGGCGCTAATCATGTTGGCGCTCACGTTGCAAATGCCCTGCTTTACCAGGGACTTGCTACCGAGCTCTTTATTAGTGATACAAACGAAGTTCTGTGCAAAGCTCAGGTAAACGACCTGTTGGACGCAATGCCTTTTTATCCACATCCCGCTCGTGTCTATGAGCTTGATGACCGTTACGAGGAACTTGCTGGCTGCGATATTATTGTTAATGCTGCTGGCCACATTGAGGCTGCAGCAGGTAGTCGTGATGGCGAGCTCTTCGTCACCACTGACGAGGCCAAGAAGTTTGCAAAGCGCATTGCAGACGCAGGCTTCGATGGCGTTTGGGTCAACATCGCAAACCCATGCGACGTTGTTACCACCGAGCTCCAGTATCTGACCGGCGCCGATCCAAATAAGGTCATCGGCTCCGGTACCACGCTGGACTCCGCTCGACTCCGCCACGCACTTTCTGTTGCTACCGGCTATCCAGCATCTTGCATCAACGCTTGGATGCTCGGCGAGCACGGCAACGGTATGTTTGCTTGCTGGTCGCACGTGGCTATTGCTTGCCTCACCCTCGATGAAGTTGCAGCTCAGACGGGCAAGACCTTTGACCTTCCAGAGCTTGAGCAGGCTGCTCGTATGGGCGGATACGTAACCTACAGTGGCAAGCAGTGCACTGAGTACTCCATTGCAAACGGCGCTGTCGAGGTCATCAAGGCTATTGTCCACGACACCAAGCTGATTACGCCAGTATCCACGCTGCTCAACGACGTGTATGGCGTTTCCGGTTTCTATTCTTCACTTCCTGCGGTTATCGGCGCCAATGGTGTCGAGAAGGTCTTTGTGCCTGAGCTCTCCGACTCTGAGATTGAGGCATGGCGCAAGTCTTGCGAGCACGTCAAGGGCAACATCGAGCAGCTTGGTTGGCTTGAGGTAGACGCCCGTATCGACTAGCGTGACGCGAGGCTGCGGGCTCTACGACGGTCAGGGCTGCGACCAGGCAATAGTGCACACCGAACATCGAACACCGAACACACCTTGGGGTTTCTCCCGAGGTGTGTTTTTTGTTCGACCAAGCTGCCTCTCTCCATTTTTTGATTGGCTCTGATTGCGAGCCTGAAAAGCTCATCATGTCTGAGTAAAACAGCTCAGACATGATGAGAAAAAACCGGCAAATCGCTCAGACAAGGTGTATTTTTCCGACAAATCGTTCAGACATGGCGAGAAAATCAGGCTCCATGAGAGTGCTTGTGAAACTAACCTCGGATTCAAAAGTCACGTCACGAAAGGCCCGCCTGAAAAGTGCAAAGAATCTGTATTTTGGATACAGATTCTTTGCAGAAATCAGGCAAATCCACAGATTCTTTGACGTTTTTAGGCAAAACTTACCGATTCTTTGCAGAAGTCAGGCACGCTTGGTCCAAGCCTTGCAGGTCGGTTGCTGTTCTCAAAGAGAAGAACTTCTCGTCATGTGCAGTGGTCTTCTCGCCGCGCTCCGAAACCAACAAAACATCCTCCTTACCTGCGATTTTTGAACAATATTTAAATAAAAATTTCTCTTGACTTGCAATCAATGTGATATCACAATGATGCCAACAGATGGCTCATTGTCACAAAGGAGATCTTATGAGCACCGAGAAAATCATCAAATCCAAGAGTGGTTGGCTGTTCCTGCTGATTACCATTGTTCTTTTTGCAGTTGCAGCTCTGTTTACGCTGAATTTTGTCCTCAGCGCTATGGCCGCAGACAGAAATCCTCGTCTGGACCCATCATTCCCAAGTATCATTGGCGCGCTGGTATTCTTCTTTGCAGGAATGTTTGTTTCAAGTGGCTTGTTCAGCCTTCAGCCTGGTCAGGCAAGGGTTTGCGTGCTGTTTGGTAAGTATATTGGCACCGTTAAGGACGAGGGCCTTCGTTGGGCAAATCCTTACTATGCCAAGACTCTTTCCACAAACTCAGCCAACCTCTCAGCTCTTGCAACGGGCTACGGTACTCCAAGTGTAAATGTGCACACCTCCATCATTTCCACTCGTGCTCGCACGCTGAACGGTGACGTTCTCAAGGTCAACGACCGCATGGGCAACCCAATTGAGATCGCCGAGGTTGTTGTTTGGCGTGTGAGCGATACCGCAAAGGCCCTCTTTGACGTCGACGACTACGACAGCTACGTTGCTATGCAGGCAGAGACCGCACTTAGGCACGTTGCCAGCATTTACAGCTATGACCACATGGAGGACGAGTCCGAGTCCAACACCGCAATTACCCTGCGTTCCAATATTGAGGAGGTCTCCGAGGCGCTTCAGTCCGAGCTGAGCCGCAACCTTTCTGTTGCTGGTATCACCGTTGACGACGCTCGCCTCACGCATCTCTCCTACGCTCCTGAGATTGCGCAGGCAATGCTCCGCCGCCAGCAGGCAGAGGCAATCATCGCTGCACGTAAGAAGATCGTCGAGGGTGCCGTTTCCATGGTTGATATGGCTCTCACCCAGCTCTCCGAGAATGGCGTCGTTGAGTTTGACGAGGACCGCAAGGCCGTCATGGCCTCCAACCTTATGGTTGTTCTCTGCGGTGAGTCCGAGGCTCAGCCTGTGCTTAATACCGGTTCCTTGCAGCAGTAAAGCATGGCGAGAAACCCATGGCACCTCGCAAACAATATCCACTTCGTGTAGATCCAGAAGTCTGGGAGGCAGTTGAGCGCTGGGCACAAGATGACATGCGTTCAACCAATGCTCAGGTAGAATGGATACTTCGCGATGCCCTAAGAAGAGCAAAGCGAGCTCCAAAAGCTCAAGACACTCGTGTGAACAAGATAGATAAATTGGAAGAAGGAAACTAACATGGCCGACAACATCCCACAGCCACCCGTTCCTAATGCTCCCGTATCTCCGGTTGCACCCGCTGCTCCAGCTGCTCCTGCGGCTCCCGCACCCGCTGCTCCCGCCGCTACGCCTACTGCGCCTGCAGCTTCTGCTGCACCGGCCCCAGCCCCAGCAGCACCTGTAGCTGCTGCTGCGCCTGTGCCTGCGACTTCTCCCGCACCAGTTCCAACATCAGCGGCTCCTGGCGAGGTTGTTCCCGTGTTGAGCGTCCAGCACTTTACCAAGAAGTATGGCTCTAAGGTGGCTGTTTCTGATCTTTCGCTCGACGTTATGCCTGGCGACATCTACGGTTTTATCGGCCACAACGGCGCAGGTAAGACCACGCTTATCAAGTCCATCGTTGGTGCTCAGCCATTTGAGGGCGGCGTCATTTTTGTGGACTCCAAGAATGTGCTGGTTGACCCTGTTGGCTCAAAGCAGGTCATCGCTTACGTCCCAGATAACCCAGACATTTACGAGTTCATGAGCGGCATTAAGTACCTCAATTACGTATGTGACATCTTTGGCGTTCCTACGGAGAACCGCGTCGAGCGCATTACTACGCTGGCAAACCGCTTGGGCATCACTGATTCCCTGGCAAACGCTATTGGCAGCTACTCTCACGGTATGAAGCAGAAGCTGGTTCTGATTTCCGCCCTGCTCCACGAGCCAAAGCTCATCATTTTGGACGAGCCATTTGTCGGTCTGGACCCAGCAGCAAGTTTCGAGTTGAAGAAGATGCTGCACGAGCTTGCCGACCGCGGATCTGCCGTGTTCTTCTCGTCACATGTTCTTGAGGTTGTCGAGAAACTCTGCAATAAAATTGCAATTATTCGTCAGGGCAAGCTTCTTGCTGCAGGTAAAACGGATGAGATTCGCGGTAACGCTTCTCTTGAGGAAGTCTTCCTTGGCCTTGAGGCTGGCGCTCCTGGTGTTTCTGCCGAGATTGCTCAGGATATGGCCACCACAAAGGACGGCGCCGCTGTTCAGCCAGTCATTCCTGGCGCGCCTGTAGCGGCTGCACCTGCGGCCCCCGCTGCACCGGCAGCACCTGCAGCGCCCGCAGCTCCCGCCGCACCAGCAGCACCAGCTGCACCTGCGGCCCCCGCTGCACCGGCAGCACCTGCAGCTCCAGCAGCTCCAGCTGTACCCGGCGCACCAGTCACACCCGCCGCACCAGCAGCACCCGCGGCACCAGCGGCACCTGCGACTCCAACCGTGCCCGGAGCACCAGTTCCTCCAGGCGCTCCGGTTCCTCCCTCCTTCCCTAAGGAGAACTAGTCATGGCAAACAATGTTCCACAGGCTCCTCAGCGCCCCGATGTGCCTGAGCAGAATCTGCCACTCTCAGGAGATGTCTTTATTCCAGCTCAAGTAAGCGCTGGTCAAGTTCCTGTTCTCGATCGCTCTGAGCTCAAGCTGCCTTCCAATCTCAAAGCGTTCTGGATGCTGCTTAAGGTTCAGATCACCATGATTTGGACTACGCAGGTTATAGGTGCTCGAAAGAATTTTGAGAAAAAGGTTGGCGCAAATGCCCTGCCTATTGTCGGTGGTATTTTTGTAGTTGTTGGTACGCTCTTCATGATGGTTTACATTTACGGCATTGCGACAACTCTAGCCATTGCTGGCTTCACAAGGTTGCTTCCTCTGGCAGGAATTCTTGTTGGCGCTCTACCTGGTGTTATTTTGACGTTTGTAAAGGCCAATGGCGTGCTTTTTGCGTATAAGGATTACGACTTTATCATGTCGCTTCCAATCAAAAAGAGCACCATTATTTATTCTCGCATCGCCGCTTTGTATGCTGCCGAGGGTATCTGGTCCATCACCATTATGTTGCCAGTCTTTTTGGCTTACTTCACCTTTGAGGCTGTTACACTTCCACGCTTGATTGGTGCCTTGTTCGCGCTTCTTCTTGGGCCTAACCTTGCGGTTTCTGCTGCAATTCTCTTGGCTTTTGTGGTTGCTGCCCTTGCTGCAAAGCTGCACTTCAGGTCACTCGGCGTGGTTATCGGCGGAGCGTTCGGTCTTCTGTTTATGGTCGCGTATCTGTTCTTTATCTTTACGGTATCTTTCAATGCAGACAAGTTTGTCCCAGGTGTGGTGGATAACTTCCGGAACACCGTCTTTAGCGTTGCAAGTTCAGTTGGCGTAGTTTATCTTCCATCACTGTGGATTGCGGATTTCTTTAACTCCGGCTCCCTTATCAGTTTCTTACTGTTTGTTCTGGTTTCTGTTGGAGCTCCTGCAGCAATTGTGGCAATCATTTCTCGCTTCAACGACCGCATTAATGCGCTGGTAAGCGAGGATAAGGTCCAGAAGAAGTTCACCACCAAACAGATTTCCACCAAGTCCGCGACGCCATTTGTTGCTCTGATCAGAAAAGAGATTCAGACCATCACGGGTTATCCAGCAGTCTTTATAAACATGCTTTTTGGCTGCTTGCTGATGGTTATTCTCGCCTTTATTTCTCTGTTCTTTAGCACGTCGTCTATCGTGGCCTACTTTGTTCCTGCGTCCGAGGTTCCGCGCTATCTACCTTTGGCAAGAACCATTTTTGGCATGGTAACCACCTGGTTTGGCACCTCGATGTTCTGCGCTGCCAACTCCGCTGCCATTTCGTACTCGCTGGAAGGCCGCTCAAACTGGCTGATGGCAACCATGCCTGTATCCCCAAAGCAGATTTTTGGCGCAAAGATTGCTGTTAACATGATCTACGTGCTCATCTTTAGTGTTGTGACTCAGATTTTCTTCCTGATTCCTGGTCACATCACCATTGAAACGGCCCTGAGAAACGTCATTCTGCCACTCTGCATTGTGTTCCTTGTGTCTAACGTGGGCCTGGCCATTGATATCCGCCGACCAAACTTTGACTGGACTTCCGTTGTTGATATTACCAAGAGAAGCCTTTCGGTCACCGTATCTTCTCTTGCGGGCACTCTGGGCTCTATGTTTGTCATTGGCGGCACGTTCATGATGATGATTCTGCCGGTTATCGAGTCATTTAGCTCGTCAACAGGCGTGATTAATGAGACTCTGCCAAATATTATCTTTGTCACGCTGTCACTGGTGAACGCAATTATCGGCCTCCTTATCTTTAACAACACCGTTCACCGAGGAGTTAGAATCTAACTTTTGTGATGCACGCGGGTGGCATTCTGCGATTTCGCACCATCTACCTGCGGTAACAGTTCAAAATCTTCTGGCGAGAAGAAACTTTGAGGCACTCACCGTATGTCGTTTATCGAATGGTGGGTGTCTCTTTTTGTGCTTTGCGGTACGGTAGGGTGGCTAGAGGTTTTCTTGTTCGGTAAGTAGCAGGAAGGGCCGAGGCATATCGCGCTAGACTCGGGCGCGTACTATCGGCTGACCTTCTCGGCTGCTTGCCGCAGTCAGAGGAGGCATCATGGCCGAAAAAAATGTTTCTAAGGTAAAGAATGTGGTCCTGGTGGGCCAAGGTGGCGTGGGCAAAACCATGCTTGCCGAGGCAATGCTGCATCTGACGGGTGCAACCACTCGTTTAGGCGGCCACGCAGGCACAAAGCCCACGCTTGATTACGATTCACAAGAGTCAGAGCGCGGATTCTCTATCTCTACTACTATCGCACCAATTACCTGGGAAAATACACGCATTAACGTGCTTGATGCGCCGTGCTATCCTGACTTTGTGGGTGACGCCTATTCGGCAATGAGCGCTGTTGAGACTGCGCTGTTTGTTGTTGATGCAGCTAGTGGACCTGGTACTATCACTACCAGGCTTTGGTTTGCCGCTGAGGACCTGTCTCTCTGCCGTGCGCTCTTTATCAACCGCTTGGACCGCCCTGATGCAGACTACGAGACCGCGATGGCTATGCTCCAGGATCGTTTTGGCTCCTCGCTTGGTGCAGTGACCATTCCAATGGGTTCTGGCGAGGCGTTCTCCGGCATCATTGACGTTGTCCATCAGAAGGCGCGCAAGCTGGTAGACGGCAAGCCTGAGGTCACCGATATTCCTGCCGAGTTCCAAGCAGAGGCAGAGGCTGCTCGCGCTGCCCTGACCGAGCTGGTTGTTGAGGCAGACGATGAGCTGATGATGCGCTATCTTGAGGGCGGAGAGATTACGCAGGAAGAGCTTGAGGGCCTGCTGGGTAAGGCTCTTATGGAGCGCATTTTTGTTCCTGTTTTCTCCGGTTCTTGCGTTCGCGAAGAGGGCGTTATCTCCCTGCTTGACGCCGTTGACGGCTGGTTCCCAACTATGTCTGACTTTGGTCGCATTCCGCTGGTAAACGGTGAGCAGCTTGACATTTCACCTGATGACGAGCGCCCCGTTGCGTTTGCTTTCAAGTCGCTGCAGGATCCACAGAACGGCAAGCTTACCTTTGTGAAGGTGCTTGCAGGTACTGTTTCTGCAGGTGCCGAGCTTATTAACGCTCGCACGCGCAAGCCCGAGCGCCTTTCTCACCTGTATCGCATGTGCGGCAAAGAAACGGCTGACGTGAGCACTGCCGCAGCCGGCGACATCGTAGTAGTGCCAAAGCTCGAGGCCATGACGGGCGACACGCTCTCCGTTACCGGTAAGGTTGAGGCTGCCGCGTTTAGGTTCCCCAACTCCTTGTATCGCACGGCTATTGAGCCTGATGAGCGCGGTACTGAGGGCAAGCTTTTTGCGTTCCTGGAGAAGGCCGCCGACGCCGATCCAACACTTAAGGTTGAGCGTGACGAGGACACCGGCCAGACCATTGTTTCTGCAATCGGCGAGGCACAAGTAGCCGTTCTTCTCGAGCGTCTTGAGCAGCGAGCCGGCGTTTCCGCACATAAAGTTGCGCTTCGCATCCCATATCGCGAGACAATCCGTCGAGTTGCAAGCGCTCAGGGTAGGCACAAGAAGCAGACCGGCGGCTCCGGTCAGTATGGCGACTGCTGGCTGCGCATTGAACCAAACCCAGACGCAGGTTACGAGTTTGTGGACGAAATCGTAGGCGGCCACATTCCGCGCGGTTTTATCCCCGCTATTGATAAGGGCGTCCAGGAGACCATGCGCGAAGGCGTTTTGGCTGGATATCCTATGATTGACGTTAAAGTTGCTGTTTACGAGGGCTCTTACCACCCCGTTGACTCCAACGAGATGGCATTCAAGACCGCTGCTCGCATTGGTTTCCAGAAGGCTGTTGACCAGGCAGAACCCGTTCTCTTGGAGCCTATGGCTCACCTGGAGATTACCGTTCCAGACAGCTACGCAGGTTCCGTCATGGGCGACGTTTCCGCTTCCCGCGGTCGCGTTGAGGGAATGTCTTCCGGCACCGGCGTTTCCGCTGGTGAAACTACCATTAAGGCGACGATTCCATACGCTGAGGTTACCGATTACGCCACAAGGCTTAGGTCCCTCTCGCGCGGAACGGGCGAGTATACCGTTGAGCTGGCAGGATACGAGCAGGTACCACACGACATTCAGGCTCGTCTTGCTGCCGAGTACGCCGAGCGTCGCGCTGCCGGCGAGCGCTAAACCGCAGGTCAGGAGCGGCTTCTGCCGCAAGCGCCATGGGTGTCGCAGGCGCTGACCCGCATGCGCGGACCCGCAGGTAGATAACGAGTTCCTAGCAAGAACCCTCGCATCTTTCAGGTGCGAGGGTTCTTTTGCGTTCCTGTAATGCGGTTGAGCGCCGGCTTTTAGGCTTGGCGTACAAAATGGTGCAGCTTAGCCGCGCCTTGCTGAAGAATTGTCTAGTTTTTAATCAAGATAATCGGCCGACTGGGGCTCAATGTCTGACATTTAGAGAGCCTCAATACTTGATATACATTTCTATGCATAAACTTTATCTAATATGCTTATACATGAATAGACTTATATAAGAAATTTAACTATCGATAAATTCTGTATCTACGGAACACACCTAAGTCAGATATTCTGCTCAATTGCGGGCATTTTACACATCTAATGAAGATAATCTGCATGATTGAGGTATTTTCAGCGTCATGTATACGTCTTTTTAACAGATTATCTGACTTAGGTGTGTTTTGCACTGCCTCCTATTTCTCGTGTCCAAGAAATGGGAGGCAGTTCACAGGCGGCTGTTTTCTTGTAGAGAATACATAGGGCGAGAAGGGCTTCTCGCCGCTCATAAAACCTATTTGTAAACAATAAATCGCCTCCCATTTCTTGGATAAGAGTAATGTTCAAGAAACGGGAGGTTAGCATATGTATAAGTACAAAAATCAACTAGAGACAATCGATTTATACTCCAAGAAATATAGGAAGAGATTTGGTGCCACCACCTTGACTGGATCTAGTTACTCGTAGAAAGTTATAAGTTAAGATATTAACTTGGTTTAAAGTAGTGCAAGATTCCCATTAGTTACTTTGCGTTCCTTCATGTACTTAAAGATAAAAAACTTCATCTGCTACTTTTAGTAAATCGCTATCATGAGTTGAAATAATGACTCCCTGTTTTTTAGGATTTATTTGCAAGTATCTTATTAACTTGCGTCTAATGTATGAGGGTGTTTGATTGCAAATCTTAATAAATTTATAAGAGAGATGATATATGATGACCACGTCAAAACATATAAAGTAGTCAAGTATACGTGTGGAACTTCTAATTTAAGCGAACCTATACCATATGCAAGTAAAACTGCACCTGCAGACGCTAAATTCCACACAATAACTTTCACATAGGGTTTTATGTCAATTTTATTTCTTTCGTCTTTAGACAGTGTGTTATATCCAGCAAGTAGCATTAGCCATTTATTCCTAAAAAGCTGTATAGATACAACGAAAAGTAATACAGATAAAGAAAAGAAAATCAGAGTCTCCATAGTTTTCCTTTAGTACAGTTAAACCAAACACGCCTCTACAACAATGGTGGGTCTGCAAAAAATCCTGTGTCGTCAAGAAGATTGAAACCGTCAGCAGCCTCAGTAGCCAGCTGATCGCAGCGCTCATTAAGCGGATGACCTGCGTGACCCTTAACCCACTTGAAGCTCACCTCATGGTCTTCCATGGCAGCAAGCAAACGCTTCCAAAGGTCTACGTTTTTGACAGGCTCTTTAGATGCCGTTTTCCAGCCTTTTCTAATCCATCCCGAGACCCATTTTTGATTAAACGCATCAACCACGTACTTGGAATCGGAATAGAGCTCTACCTGACAAGGACGCTTAAGAGCCTCAAGTGCAACAATGACGCCAAGAAGCTCCATGCGGTTGTTTGTAGTGGTTTTATAGCCTTGGCTGAACTCTTTTGTATGCTGCTGGCCGGAGGGATCAGTGTACAGAAGCACGGCCCCATAGCCACCAGGACCAGGGTTTCCTCGAGACGCACCGTCTGTATAGACTGTGACGTGCATGTATGAGGTTGTAGTCTCCATACCAAATCTCCTCTAGAACGTGTTGCTTACGTGTTTACTTTGCCTCGGCCCAATTGGAACCATAGCTGACATCGGCAATTAGAGGAACGCGCAGGGTAACAACGTCTTCCATGGTCTCTTTTACCAGTTTAGAGACTGTCTCAATCTCTGACTCTGGAACTTCCAAGTCAAGTTCGTCGTGAATCTGAAGAATCAGCTTTGACGTAAGGCCTTCATCACGCAGGCGTTTCTCGACATTAATCATTGCAATTTTGATTATGTCTGCGGCACTTCCCTGCATAGGGTGATTCATAGCTGTGCGCTCACCGAAGGCAATGAGCTGGCGATTTGACTGGTTGAACTCTCTAATGTGGCGCTTGCGACCATACATGGTAACCGCATAACCAGTCTCGTGAGCTGTGCGGACGGAATCATCAAGGTATGCTCGAACTCCAGGATATGCGTCAAAGTAGCGGTCAATCATCTCTTGTGCTTCCTTACGGGAAATCTTAAGAGACGTTGCCAGACCAAAGGCCTGCTGACCATAGACAATGCCAAAGTTAACTGCCTTAGCACGGCTACGAAGTGCTGGAGTGACCTCTTCAACAGGCACACCAAAGACACGAGCGGCAGTTGCAGCGTGGAAGTCAGCACCGGAATTAAATGCTGCTACCAGGTGCTCGTCAGCCGAGAGATGCGCAAGCAGGCGAAGCTCAATCTGAGAGTAGTCGCAGGCGAGAAACACACTGCCCTCGGGAACGGTAAAGGCAGTGCGAACACGATGTCCCAGCTCAGAGCGGGTAGGAATGTTCTGCAGGTTTGGATCAGAGCTGGAAAGCCTGCCTGTTGCAGCAACGGTCTGGTTGAACGTGGTGTGAATGCGCTTATCGCCACGAATAAGTGCAGGAAGCGCATCGAGATAGGTTGATTTAATCTTGGCGCGCTCACGATATTCAAGGACGTCAGCAACAATCTGGTATTCCTGCGCCAACTCTCCCAGAACCTTTGCGTTGGTGGAGTAAAAACCAGTGCGCGTCTTTTTGAGGCCATAGGTTGGAAGTTTAAGCACGTCAAACAAGATATGCGAAAGCTGGCTTGGAGAATCCAAGTTGAAATCCTCGCCTGCGGTCTTGTGAATGCTTGCCACGCGCTGCGCAATATCTTCCGCTAGCTGGGCAGACTGCTGAGCAAGCTTTTGAGGATCAACGTAGAGACCACGACGCTCCATCGCAGCAAGTACCGGCAAAAGCTGCATCTCAAGTGAAGTAAAGAGCTCCAAAGAACCGTCATCTTCAAGCTTTTTAGTCAGTACAGGAACAAGGTTTCTTGCAGCTACTGCTCTTAATGCTGCTGCAGGAATATCGTCTGTAGGCTCAGGAAGCTCAGAGCCAAAGTACAGTTCAACCAAGCCATTAATATCAAAACTTGAACGATCAGACTCAAGCAGATAGGCGGCAACGCCCGTATCAAAGAGTCGGTCAGAATCAATAGTCTCAATATCCATCTTCTGTGGCTCAGACGAATCAACAGGGCTTACCTCGTGTAACAGCGCCTTGACATCGTCTGCAGCAACACGGGCTTCTCGCAAAATACGCAAGAGTGCTGCGGTGGCGTTTTCTCCCTCAAATTTGAGGAGTGCCTTTTCTGTAGACACCCAAAGCGTGTGAGAAAGGCTAAAGAGCGCACCGGCGTCCGCCGCAGAATCCTCTGCAACGCCAATCCACTCTTGGTTCTCAAGTGCAGCGGTCAGAGCAGCAGATGCGTCTCCTGCCTGCAAATACTCTGACGGAATAGGAAGTGCAGGTGTAGCAGAGGCGGTTTGTGCAACTGCGCCAGCGGCAGAGCCACCGGCCATGCGAGCAAGCCTTGAGGTCATGCCCGTAAAGCCCAAAGCCGAGAAAGCCTTGACCACGTCATTTGGGTCAAACGTTGGGAACTTGGCGTCTTCCAGGTTGATATCAAGCGGCGCATCAGTGCGAATAGTAGCAACCTTGCGGGAGAGCAGCGCGTCATCAATATGCGCGCGAAGGTTTTCTCCCACCTTGCCTTTAACCTCGTCAGCATGGGCAATAACCTCGTCAAGCGAGCCATACTCAACAATCAGAGCAGCAGCTTTCTTGGGGCCAATTCCGGGAACACCAGGGATATTATCGGAAGAGTCTCCCTTAAGGCCATAAAAGTCTGGAACCAGCTCTGGCGTAATACCTGCATAGAGATCTGCCACAGTCTCTGGCGTCATAATTGAGACGTCAGAGACGCCTTTGCGCGTAGAAACAATCTTGACGTTTTCTGTGGAAAGCTGGTACATATCGCGGTCACCCGTGAAGAGTAGCATCTGATAACCCTCAGCCTCACCACGGCGGGCAAGGGTGCCTAGGATATCGTCACCCTCCCAACCTTCAAGCTGGCAAACAGGAACGTCCAGCGTTTTGAGCAGCTCTTTGACTACAGGAAACTGCGCGTGCAAAGCAGGGTCCATAGGAGGACGCTGAGCCTTGTACTGAGGCAACATATCAATACGAACCTGCGGTTTTCCCTTATCAAAAGCACAAATGACACCATCTGGCGAGAAGGACTCAACAAGCTTAATAAACATATTGAAGAAGCCAAAGAGCGCTCCAGTTGGTGTTCCATCTGGTGCTGCCATCGGCTGACGGATTGCGTGAAACGCTCTATGCATGAGTGAGTTTCCGTCAATAACAGCAATAGTTCTGCGCGGTTTAGCTGCATCTTCTTTAGCTGACGCAGCGTCGTTTTGATTTGTAATATCAACTGGCATAGTAGTATCAGACATACCTGCTCCTCTTTATTTGTGTACCTCTATTGTACTAAGTCTTCCTCCGCTTATGCGTGCCAGAGCCCACGGAAACAAAGCCCACATCTCTTCTAGCGGCGACTATTTTTTGTAATCGTTATGTTTCTGTTTGCATCCTCGCCATCCTCTCAGTGGCAAACGTGCGAAAATAACAACCAACATAACGTGCTCAGCACGCGAGAAAACAGACTAACTGCCATCATTTACCCACAAGGAGGGGCTGTGGCTCACGACAAAGTTTCTCAGGAATTTGGCTCACTTCTCTTTACCGACGCAGACATGCAAGAACGCCTGCCAAGGCCAACGTACAAGAAACTTCGTAGTGTCATCCAAGACGGCAAGCCGCTTGACCTCGACATTGCAAACGAGGTTGCGCATGCCATGAAAGAGTGGGCGCTAGAAAAAGGCGCTACTCACTTCACCCACTGGTTCCAGCCTCTCACGGGTATTACTTCCGAGAAGCACGACAGCTTTATGACTCCTCAGGGAAACGGCACTATTTTGATGTCCTTCTCGGGAAAAGAGCTGGTACAGGGCGAACCTGACGCATCAAGCTTCCCTTCTGGCGGTCTGCGTGCCACGTTTGAGGCTCGCGGTTACACGGTTTGGGATCCTGCAAGCCCAACTTTCATCAAAGATGAAGTCCTCTGCATTCCAACAGCATTTATTTCATACACCGGAGAAGCTCTAGACAAGCGTACTCCGCTACTTCGCTCCCAGGTTGCCCTTGAAAAGCAGGCTAAACGCGTGCTCGCTCTCTTTGGACAAGAGCCTTCTCGCGTTGTCACAAACATTGGTCCAGAGCAGGAATACTTCCTTATTAAAGAGGAAGATTTTGAGCAGCGTCCTGACCTTATTCTGTGTGGTCGTACCCTCTTTGGTTGCGAACCAAGCAAAGGTCAGGAGCTTGACGAGCACTACTTTGGTGCCATTCGTCCAACCGTCAACAACTTCATGAAAGAGCTTGATGACGAGCTCTGGAAGCTGGGCATCCCTGCAAAGACCAAGCACAATGAGGTTGCTCCTTGCCAGCATGAGCTTGCACCTGTCTTTGAGCAAGGTGCACTTGCTATTGACAACAACCTCCTGACCATGGAGAAACTCAAGCTTCTTGCGACGCATCATGGTCTTGCTTGCCTTGAGCACGAGAAACCCTTTGAGTACGTCAACGGCTCTGGTAAGCACGACAACTGGTCGCTTTCTGCAGACGATGAGAACCTACTTGAGCCTGGTGATAAACCTGGCGAGAACCTTCGCTTCTTGGTCTTCCTTTCCTGCCTTGTAGCCGCTGTTGACTCACATGCAGACCTTCTCCGCATGTCTGTTGCATCCGCTGGAAACGATCACCGCCTTGGCGCAAATGAGGCTCCACCTGCAATTGTTTCCGTCTTCTTAGGTGCTGCACTTTCCGTAATCGTTGATGACCTCATCACAGGTTCCGACGTCCACGGTGCAAAGCGCACTCGTATGGATCTGGGCGTACCAACACTTCCTGCAGTTCTTAGAGATAATACGGACAGAAACCGTACCAGCCCCTTTGCGTTTACTGGTAACAAGTTTGAGTTCCGCATGTGTGGCAGCCAGCAGAATCTTTCTGACCCTAATGTTATTTTGAACACCATTGTTGCTGAGCAGTGTGACCGCTTTGCAAATGACCTTGAAAACGTTTCTGGGGAGAACTTCACTAAGGAAGCTTTGAGCTGGGTTATTGATACTTTTAAGGCTCACGAGCGCATCCTCTTTGAGGGCAATGGCTACTCAGGCGATTGGGAGAAACTTGCTGAGGAGCGCGGCCTTCCAAACCTCCGCACCACTCCTGAGGCACTCCCTGCAATGGTTGCTCCAGAGAACATTGAGCTCTTTGAGCGCTACGGTGTTCTTTCTCAGGCAGAAGCACAGGCTCGCTACATTGCAAAGGCTGAGCAGTACACCAAGGTCCTCAACATCGAAGCCCGTACCATGCTGTATATGACGCGCCACATGTACCTGCCCGCCCTCTTCACGTACTCAAGTGATGTTGCCTCTTCAGTTGCTGCTAAGCAGGCCATTGGCATCAAGAGCGCGGCAGAAACAGAGATTGTCGAGAGGCTCACTGCTGGCATTGATGAAATTTACGCAGCCACTAACAGCCTGGATGAGATCAACACCACAGCTCACCAGATGAAAGATCAACCTCAGGAGCAGTGCGAATACTACTGCAATGAGGTTCTTCCAGCTATGGCTCGCCTGCGTAGTGCTGTTGACTCCATGGAGCTCATCTGCGGACACGACTGGTGGCCAGTTCCTAGCTACAACAAGATGCTCTTCTACGTCTAGTGCTTCATCAGAGCTTCTTGGCGAGAAAACCGGTCTTCTCGCCACCCCACCTTTAAAGCAAAACGGCTCAGTTACCTGGGCCGTTTTTGGTGTCCAAATGCGTAACGTATGGAAAGAGCTATGCGTTGACCAACTTGCTGTAGGTAGCATGAACGTCTTCAAGCTTGATGAGATTGCCTTCTGCATCGGTGGGAGTAGGAGCTATCTGCATTGATTCGCTCACTGCTGTTAAATTTAGACGGCTTGCATACCAAGGAGTTGGCGTTCCCTCAATAACTGGCGAGAAGAACGAGTCCATTTCTCCCATGTGTTCAGCAGAATCTCGTTTAGTAATAAATTCCTGCCATAAATACGCTGAATACGTATGTTTTAACCCCTGACATACAAATGACCTTATCGTAGAGAAATAAGAAGTGCCTGGCAGAATAACTGAAAGATTATCAAAATCGTCTTTAGTAATTGCTCTATAAGCAGCGCTCAGCGGACAAACACAAGCCCTATACTTGCCAAATCCTGTGTCTCTAATAGCTTGATAGGTACTCTCAGAAAATGCGTCAACATTTTCAAACAAACTTTGGATAATTTGAGCGCCTTTATCCAGTCCATACTGACCTAAAAAGAGCGATTCAAACTTCTTTCCCGCGTACGTAAGTGTGGGGTCAGGAATAACATACCTTCCACGCAGGCCATCTGTAAGAAGATCGGTCCATTCGCGTGGACGCAAAATCTTTTTCTCATTAAGGCGTTCTTGGTTTACAAGTAAAACCAATGGATCTGCAGCGTAGGCATACCAATGTCCGTTGGCGTCAAAAAACTCAGGGCGCACGTACTGGTCTGTTGAAGAAACTTCAAACGGCTGACAATATGCAGAAGTCTCAAAATTTTGCATGAGAGCTTCGCTTGCCAAGAAAATGACATCGGGTTTCTCAAAACCCCAATCGGTACCAGATTTGGTATCAGAAGTTTCAGACTCTGAACTCTTACCAGAAGTATATGTTTGCTGAATAAACTCCTGAATTTCTTCCTCCGTTGCCTCACCCACCGTAACAGGCATAGAAAACATTCTTGAATATGTTTCTACCAGGGGCTTTACCGCTTCTTTGGAAGTACATAAAAGATTGAGAGAGCCCTCTCGTTGCGCAAGTTGTATGAGCGCGCGAGCATAGCCAGGAACCTTTGAGTTAGGACGTGGTGGAAGGAGCTCGTTTTGAACGTAGGAAATTCCGGGGGTCAAAAAATTGACTACCGAAGCAATTACGGGAACTGCTATTGCTGAACCAGCCAAAAGCAAAAAAGAAGTTCTTGTAACAGAAGTGGCAGTTGGTGGAGTGATCTTCTCGTCAGGGTCTTTTGGTCCAAAAGTTTTATGCATCTTCTGGCGCAGACAATCTGGGATAAACTTCACACTACCTCCTTACCTGCTACATAATCCGTCTGGTCAAACAGATTTTATCCAAAAAAGGCTTTTAGTCCAATCAGGATAAGTACTATACCGCCCACCATCTCGGCACGGTCGCCCAGAAGTGTGCCAAGTTTTTTGCCAATGAACAGAGCAATGGTACAGAGAATTGCGGTAATAATGCCAAAGAGCGCCGAGGCAACCAAGATGTCTACACTATGTGCCCTAAAACTTACGCCAACAGCAAATGCGTCGATTGCCGTAGCAACAGCTTGAAAGAGCAGCTTTCTATAAGAGAGCGTCGTAGCACTTTGCTGGGATTCTTCCTCATCTTCCTCAGAACGTCTTCTTTGAGCGCCTTATAGCCGCTGTACAGCATGTTTGAACCGATGAAGCCAAGAATAACTAAAGAAACAATTCCTGCATACTTCTCAATCAATTCTGCTGCAATGCCGCCAACAAAATAACCGGCAAGAGGCATACCAAACTGAAAGAGGCCAAAGAAAAGAGGCATACGCATGAGGCGAGAAACACTATGGTCATCAAAGGCAAAGGTGTTAGAGATGGTGACAGAGAACGCATCTGTTGCAAGCGCCACACCCAGCAGTAAAATTTCCAGTAGACCCATGTGTGAGTTCCTAGGTATCATTAAATCTTGTAACACAAAGATGAAATTTTAACGCCTATGAGCGTTTTTCAGCTACTCTTATACTGAAAAACTACAAGGAGTGTTATGCCTGCTTTAATAACCCACTATCTGTTTGGTGCAGAGGTGGTTAATGATTTGCCCAAAGAGCTCATTGCCACTGAAGCTGAGATTAATGCATTTTTGCTCGGAAACCAGGGGCCTGATCCCTTCCTTGCACGTCATCTAGCCTGGCCAAACCACTCACTTGCCTGCAATAGGCTGCATCGTCGTATGCACGCAGGCCATATTGTTGACGCATTTTTATCCATTCGCGATGGGGTTTCTCGCCTCCCGCAGGGCGACATGCCAGCTGGCCGCGCGTTTGCACTTGGCCTCGTAGCGCACTACGCGCTAGATAGAATTGTCCATCCGTTTGTGTATTCACAGCAAGATGCACTGATTGAGGCGGAACCATCTCTCAAAAATGCCTACAGAGAGCTTCATCCAATCATCGAAACGGATTTGGATTCATACCTTCTTTGGCATATGCGTCACACTACTGTTGAAACGTTTCCTCCAGCTGAGGTACTTGAAGCTATTGAGTCCACCAAACACGTTGGTGGCGCGCTTTTCTCGCAAGTAGCACTTCAGGTATTTGACCTTAATGTTGGCGTTGGTGAGTACGAGAAAGCCCTCCAGGACTACGCTCGCATTTACCACACGGTAGAGCGCACTGATCCTAAATACACTACCAAGCTTCCTGACGTTTTATACAAGACCGAGAAGTTCATGCGCCCTTCAAACAATTCGTACGTTGCTGCAATGGCTCACCGTATTGTTATGACTGAGGACTTTCCTACCGCTAATCTCAAGCGTCTTCCTTGGAAAGAGCCTTACACAGGAGAAATTAAAACTGAAAGTATTCTTGATCTTATGGATGAAGCTCGTGAGTTCTACAAAGAGCTTGTTCAGGCAACTATCTTAGGTCAAAGAATCACACTGGAAGAGCTGGTCGACGGTATCAATTACATGGGCAAACCCGTTGTAGAAATGGTTGATGACGAGGACTAACTCGTGGCAAAATACAAATGCATTGAGCATTCAAACAGGTAAGAGAAAAGCGGCTACCTTGGTAGCCGCCTTCTTACTAACGCTTATTTACAAACTGATGCATGCTGTAAAAACGCATGCTGTAGAGGGCGATTTTACAGAAGTGCTTCTTCCCATGCAGGCTCTTTAAATCCAAGAAGAATGGTATTGCCTGCAACAACCAATGGACGCTTGACCAGCATGCCTGTGGTGGCAAGCAAATTATAGGCATCACTATCGCTCATACCTGCATCAAGCTGCTCCTTGATGTTATTATCGCGATATACCATACCTGAAGTGTTGAAGAACTTTCTGATAGAAAGACCGCTCAGTTTGTGCCATTCAGCAAGCTCTTCAGCAGTTGGATTCTCCTCTTTAATATCACGCAGTGTATAAGAAACGCCGTGTTCATCAAGCCATTTGAGAGCTCTCTTACACGTAGTACAGCGAGAATAACAAAGAACCAAAATGTTTTTATCTGCCATAGCTTTTCCTTTTGGATAGATTATCGATTGCATAAACGCAAACTATTTTGAGTAGAAAGTAATCCTAAAATCAATATTCCTAGGGATATGCCATAGAGCATACCAACAAATAGATCATTAACGTTTGATGCCACACTCAGGACGATTGCTAAAATCAAAAACATCATTCCAAGAGAAACATACTTACTTTTTATTAGTTTCATCTGTTCATCTCCTTTTTCCTGATACTAACAAAGTAATATAAATCACCACTTTGTTACTGAACATACACATTTATGCAGGTGCTTGCCCTGTTTCAAGAATGTGCTGAAGCGCAGCCTCATCAAGTACGGGAACACCTAAGCTTTCAGCCTTTGTAAGCTTAGATCCCGCAGCTTCTCCTGCCACTACAAAGCTTGTCTTTTTAGATACAGAGCCGGAAACCTTTGCTCCCATGGCCTTAAGCTGAGCGCCAGCCTCATCGCGTGTGAAGTGCTCAAGAGTTCCCGTTAAAACAAAAGTAAGCCCAGCAAGTGTCTGAGGAAGCTCATTTTCTGACTTCTCTTCCTCAAGTGCTACACCTGCCTGACGAAGACGCTCAATAACGGCAACGTTTTCTGGTATCGAGAAGAACTCGTGTACAGACTCTGCAATCTTAGGGCCAATACCTGGGATTTCAGCGATTTTCTCGACAGGAGCTGTAGCAAGCGCCTGGATGGAGCCAAACTCCTGGGCAAGAAGTTCTGCGACGTTAGCACCAACGTGCCTCATACCAATACCAAAGAGCACGCGTCCAAGGCCTCGCGTTTTTGATTCCTCAACCTTTGCCATAACCTTCTTGGCAATAGTGTGGCCTACGGGAATACTATCTCCAGAAAGGTGATCTGCAGTATCAGTATCGTATACACGACCTGTGGGCATGTTAGCCAGCGTTTCTTCAGTGAGCTTATCGTAGAAGTCAGCTACGTCAGAGAGAACGCCTTCTTCAACCATGCGGTTAATAAGCTCGTCACCAAGGCCATCAATGTCCATAGCCTTTCGGCTGCCCCAGTGAATCAGGCGCTCAACTGCTTGAGCGGGGCAATCAATGGAGACGCAGCGGAAAGCCACTTCTCCGTCTTCCTGGATAACAGGACTACCACAGCTTGGACAAGTAGTTGGCATCTGGAACTCAACAGCGTCTGCAGGTCGAAGGCTCAAAACTGGTCCAACAACCTCTGGAATGACGTCTCCTGCCTTGTGGACAATAATGGTATCGCCCTCGCGCACGTTTTTACGACGAATCTCGTCAAGATTATGGAGAGTTGCTCGTGCAATGGTAGAACCTGCAACAGTAACGGGATCAAATTCAGCAACAGGTGTAAGTACACCGGTACGACCAACCTGAATGCGAATTTCTCGCAAAATGGTCTGCTTTTCCTCTGGTGGGAACTTAAATGCAATAGCCCAACGAGGAGCGCGAGAAGTAAATCCAAGAGCCTCTTGGCTGGCAAATGAATCAACCTTAACTACGACGCCATCAATGTCGTAGTTAAGATCTCCTCGCTGCTCAAGAGCTTGTGCGCAGAAATCGTGAACCTCCTGAGCGCTCAGGCAACGACGAGCATGAGGATTAACATTAAAACCGCAGCTACGAAGCCAGTTTAAGAACTCCCACTGACTGTGAACATCAAGAGGGCCTTCATCGGCTACTGCGTAGATAAAGGTCTCAAGGTCTCGGTGCGCAGTAATCTTTGGATCCTTCTGGCGCAAAGATCCAGCAGCTGCATTTCTTGGGTTAGCAAAAGGCTGTTTACCAGCAGCGTCTGCATCCTCATTCAAACGAATGAAGGAGTGCTTTGGCATATAAACTTCGCCGCGGACCTCAATACTCTGGTTGAGGCCTCTATTCTCTACCTGCCCAAGACCAGCCAACGCAAGCTCTCGTGGGACGTCAGAGATAGTCAAAACGTTTGCTGTGACGTTTTCTCCCGTGCTACCGTCGCCTCGTGTAGCAGCACGTACAAACTGACCATCACGATACGTGAGCGCAACACCCAGGCCGTCAATCTTAAGCTCGCAGGTATATGCCACAGGATTAGTGGTTGATGCACCAAGAGCTTCATCAGTTCTGGAAAGCCATGTATCCAGCTCTTCCAGGTTCATGGCATCGTCCATGGAATACATACGAGCAGCATGCTGAACAGGCTCAAACTGTTCAGAAACATAGCCGCCTACGCGCTGCGTATAGCTATCCTCAGTTACAAGCTCTGGATATGCTGCCTCAAGCTGCTGGAGCTCAATAAGCAGGCGGTCAAACTCAGCGTCAGTAAGCTCTGGATTATCAAGAGCATAATAGGCATATGCCGCATGGTTCAAGATTCTATTAAGCTCCGCTGCGCGAGCGGCATCTTTTGGCGAAAGTGCTGCCATAACTACTCCAAACATAAAAACGTAGGTGCAAGAAATCTTGCACCTACCAGGTATTTATTTGCGTCCTCTTAAGGTTCTACCAAGGGCCTTAAGGGCTTCTCGCCTTGCGCTACCATATGGTGCAAGAGGGTCAATAATCTTGCGCAGAGGACTTGCATCAGAAAGCGCGCGCTCGTGGAACTCCGTAACGTCTGTGTCATTTCTGGCGCCTGGCACCATGTCCTGAATAATGGCCTCGTAGAACGGGGTATTACGCGCATACTTCCAGAAATAGGAAGCCATGTCACAACTGGCGTTCTGCCAAGGCTTGATAGCACCAGCGAAGTGAACAATCTTTGGTGCGCGGCGTGCTGTTTGATAATCATCAAAAACGCTGTTTGGTGCCATTGGATAGAGTTTCTCGGCACGACCAAAGATATTGTGCGTAACGTTCCAGTCTGCCGGTAGATAGACAACACGACCCTGGCACTCGCTGTTCAGAATATCTTGATCGTTGTAGATAAAGATTGGATTGGATGCAATACGTAACCACTCTGGAACAGTGTGATAACGGCGCAACTCAGCAGTATTGAAGACCATAACTCCTGCCTGGAAGTAGGCATAGGGATTCTTAAGATTAAGCACGTCAAGGCTGTACTTCATGCGGTCTCCGCCGCGAATGTTGAGGTTTGCCAGATAGTCAATATCAAGCGTTGCCGCAATAAGATTGTTGCCCATTCTTACGTCATACAGTTCAGCAACATTACCGTTAACCACAAGGTCAGAGTCAAGATAGACAACCTTATCGTAAGCAGAAAGAATGTCTTGAGCCAAGAAGCGGAAGTACGTTTCAACACTAATGTGAGCGTTATTAGTGTCTAGCTTGTAGTCTTTGACCATGCGCCACACGTTATAGAACGTAATACGAGCATTCTTATAACGCGAGAAGTGCTTCTTAACCAGCTCCTGCTTTGATCCGCCAATATTGGTGTTGAGAACGACCACATCGTAGAAACGGTTAGGATCGGCGTTTTCAAGCATTGAGCCCATAGCGCAGGTAAGAATTGGAACATAGTTGTTGTCTGCTGCAAAAACAACAGGAACAACGTTCTGGCTTGCAATCTCAAGCTTCTCTTCAAAGAGAGGAATAAACTTCTGACGAGGCTCTGGATTAGTAAAGTGAATGCATTGCAGCTCTTTTACCTTCCAATTTTTGCCTTCTGTACGCAGCATATGCATACGCCAGATATTAAAGAGGCGCTCAGTCAGATGACCTGGGGTTCTTAGGGCCTCTTTGCTATAGGTGGACATGTCAGTACGAGCAGTCCACTCGTCAACAAGTGGGAACACCCATGCTGCATAGCGATCAAAGAGCTCTTTACGCATGATATACATGTTGCAGAAGCACTGCTGATGACCGTTGAGAAAAGCGTTTACGTCCTCTGCATACTCTGGATGACGCTCAACGATAAGCGCAGCCATGGTATCCATATCCTTTGGATGGAGTAGCGGAGCGGAATGGTACTGCTCAAGAGGTGTATTAGCGCTTCCAGGGAATTTGCGAATATCCTTTACCCCAGTAGTAATGAGGTCATAACCCTCAATGCACTGAGCAATGGTCTGATCATCAAGACCATATTTCTTGATGGCATCCTCATCAATGAAGTCATCCATAACCTCACCAAACGGATTTTCTGGATAAACCGTATCGGTAAAGTTGAAGTAGCGACGGTAGTGACCAAAGCCAACATAGCGAGCATTGGTGATGTTCTTCCATGCCCAATACTGTGTAGTCATCTCACAGTACATAGGGTTTTTCTCGGTAATGGTATCGCCCTCATCATCATGGAGCATATACGTAAAGCGATTGGTCTTCTGACCTGGTCCTACCTGGATAGGCTGAAGGTAATTACTTGCGGGAACATCAACATCTTTATGAGAAGTAATCAGAATTCGAATAGGCTGCTGCTCAAACATCTTTTCCATGTGCTTTCTCTCTAGATACTCCATGTGCTCATCAGCAATCTGTTTCATGCAGACTGCCCTATCAAATGACAATCCCTCATCCTGATGCATGAGAGCGTTATATTTCTTTGCATATGTCCTATAGCGATATGCATCGCTGTTTTCTGGAAGCTCAGTACCAGTGGCAATGGCCTCGTATGCTTCATCTCTTACAAAGCGATAAAGCTCTCGAGCAGTTACCGATGGTCCAAAGAGAATGGCAAACGGTTCAAGAGCTGCCTCTTGATTTTCAGGAGCAAGACGGAATCTCCACTCAGCACTCAAAAGCTCCAGCAATCTATGCTTCATTCCCTTAAAGGAGTTGAGATGCGCAATGTTATCTGATTTGCCAATATAGAGCTCTGTATGTTCAATATTGTCTAAGAACTGATAACAGAACTCACCAAACTTATCTAAAGAAATGCGAGAAGCTCCTGTTACACCAATACCAAAGTGGTAGAGAAGACCTCTGCAGGATTCAAATCCATCAGCAGACTGAGCCTTATCGGAAAGAACAAATACCTCATAGGCATCTTCTGCTCTTACCAAACGCTCTGAAGTCATCTCTGCAAAAGCAGAACGAAAAAGCTCTCCACGATATAGACGCTGTGTAGTACGCCAATCAATCTTCTGTCCATAGCCTTCATCGTAAATGGTGCGAAGGACTTCCTCACCCTGTGTAAAGTGAGACTGCTGATTGATGAAATTACCAAAACCTTCTGCCTCAGCTTCACTTACACCATTTTCTGGAATAACGGTAATACCCAAGTGGAGGATATCAACAGGATTCTGATCAATACGAGCAACTACCTGCTCTAGAAAGTCAGTGGTAACCTCATCATCGCCATCTAAGCAGAATACCCACTCACCTGTTGTGTGCGCTGCGCCCGTTTTACGTGCCAGATGGAGGCCTTGATTGGTTGGATGAGTGACAACCTTAAACCTAGAGTCATCCCCTACTGCTTCTACGATTTTCTCTGGAGTGGCGTCTGTTGAGGCGTCATCAACAATAATTGCTTCAAAATCACCAAACGTCTGATTCTTTACACTTTGAATACAACGCCCAATGTATGATTCGATGTTGTATGCAGGAATTACAAAAGAAACCTTAGGCATACCAACTCCTTATAAATAAGCAATCTCAACTATCTTCTATCTTATCTAAAATATGCCTCTCTTGGGCGGGCAAAAGACGTCTACTCGACGCTCTTCAAACTCTCAACCATGTCAATATTTTTGAGCTTAGGTCGCATGGCTACATACACTAAAAGCGAGAAAACAAGCGTGAGTCCAAAGGCAAACCAATAACTTGGTGCATGGATAGCTCGACCAAACATAACAAGGTCAATCTCGGCTGTTTGAACCACAAATCCCTCAAGGTATGTTCCAAGAACAAGTCCAAAGAGCGCTCCAAAGATGGCCAACAAAGCAATCTCTCTAAAGACATAGGCATCAACTTCATGACGCGTAAATCCAAGTACTTTGAGGCTTGCAATTTCTCTAATACGCTCTTCAATATTGATATTGGTGAGGTTATACAAGACGATAAATGCCAGCAGAGCTGCAGCCACAATAAGAATAGCTACAACACGGTTAACTACGGCAAGTGATTCTCTATATGTGCGGATAGCTTCATTGACGTCATCAACAGTTGCAACTCCTGTCTGGTTAATAAGCTTTTCTCCAAATGCATCTCTCGTTGCCTGATCTTCGGGAAGCGTTGCATACCAACCGTCCGCTGCTTGATCTTGAATACCTAGAGAATGCCATGCTGAAGGTCCCAGATACAGATACGACCCAACGTAATTCTCGGCAACTCCTGTAACAGTAAGTGTACTTGGCTCGCCAGAAGCGTTTCCGATTCTATCTTGAGCATAGACCTGAATGGTATCTCCCACGCCTACACCCAGTCGTTTTGCAAGCTTTTCTGTAATGACAACCGAATCTTCTCCAAGCTCTATTGCTTGACCAGAAAGACGATTGCGCAGGGTAGCTAAGCCCGTGAGGTCTTTAAGAGAATTACTGGTCATAATAGTTGTTCTTGTCAGTGAGCCTGCCTTTTGTGTAGAAGACTCAAGAAGAACGTTTTCTCTGGTTATGCGGCGGATATTTGTAGCACTCACCTGATTAAGCTCTGCATTAATCTGATCTGCTTCTTCCTCAGAAACATCAGAAGTCATTCCCACTATGTAGTCATAATGCGAAATAGCTGGCCATTGATTATTAATGATGTCGCTAATGGAATCTCTAAGACCAAAAGCCACCAATAAAAGCGCAGTACATCCGGCAATTCCTACCAGCGTCATAATCAAGCGTCGCTTATAGCGGACAAGGTTTCTGATTGTAACTTTCCACGAGAAAGACAATCTGGACCATAGAGGCTCAACGCGCTCAAGCAAAATCTTTGAGCCCGCTTTTGGAGCTTTTGGAAGCATGAGGCTAGATGGCTCTTCTTTCAATGAGGATAAAACGGCAGCCATGGTTGAAAGAAGCGTGATGCCTATACCGGAAAGTCCAGAGAGTAGCGCACTATCAAGCTGAATAGAATAAGGAGCTCCCCCATTTGGGATGGTATAAATTGACCCGTATGCAGAGATAATAACGCCTGGCAACACTTGACTTAAACATGCTATGCCAATAACAGCACCCAAAAGTGAGGCGAGCAAGGCATATAACAGGTACTTTGCCGCAATCTGAGCAGTTGAATAGCCAAGCGCCTTATGAACACCAATAAGCGTACGCTCTTCAGAAACCATACGCGTCATACTGGTAAGAGAAACCAGAGCTGCAACCAAGAAGAACATCAGCGGGAATACATTAGCAATATCATTGATACGCTCAGAGTCTGCTTGATAAGCTGCAACACCAATCTCTTTTGTGCGATCAAGTACATACACATCGGGTTCTTTAAGCTCATCAATCTTCTTCTGAGCTTCATCAAGCTCTTTCTGACCGTCAGCAAGTTGTTTCTCGACCTCAGTACGTTGCTCCTCAAGACTCTGTCTTCCCTCGTTAGTCTGAGCTTCTGCACTTTGGAGGGCTGTTTGTCCTGCGCTCAGACGACTAAGCGACGCAGCAAGTTTTTCTTGAGCCGCGGCTAACTGATCTGCAGTAGCACTTCTCGCCTCACTCAAATCCTGACGCGCCTGAGCCACTTGTGACTCTGCCTCATGTAGTTGAGCTGTGCGCTGATCAAGCTCTTCCCTCGCAGCCGCAAGAGTCTGCTGCTGGGTAGCCAATTCTGTCTCTGCAGCCGTAATCTGCGCTTGTGTGGCGAGAAGGGCGTCTACTTGCGTAGTTGCCAGACCTAAAGCGCTGAGCCGTTGCTGCGCTTCTTCAAGACTTGAAGCGGTGATGCCTTGCGCAGCAAGCCCCGCAAGATACGCATCTCTACCCGCTTCAAACGCACTCTTTTGCTGTGTAAACGTTGCTTGTCCTGCATTATAGGCAGCAAGACCAGCCTGATACTGGACCTCTCCTGCACTGAGCTCAGCTGTACCCTGAGCTATCTGAGCCTCTGAGGCAGTAATCTGAGCTTCCGCTTGTGCAAATTGCCGCTCAGCACTGTAGCGAGAAGCTGTAAGCTGCTGACGTCCCGCATCATATTGACGCTGGCCATCAGCCAGTTTTTGCTGTTGAGCGGAAATCTGCGCTTCCGCGTCATCAAGCTTCTTTTGAGCATCCCCTAGTTTATCTGCGGCTTCCTGCCTTGATTGCTCCAGCTTTTGACGAGCCTCATCAACTTGAGTCTGAGCGTCATCTTTGAGCTCTTGCAAACGAAGTGAAGCAAGTGACGGGTTCATCTGCGAAATGCGTTCTGCAACGCCATCAACGGCACTCTGATAGTCCGATGAGCCGCTTTTATAGCTGGTAGCACCCTGAACCGTTAGATACGCTTCGGTATAGGGGTCATCGTTTGCAAAAGCATCTTCCGTGACATACACAAATTGCTGGACAATGCCGTTACCTAACGATGTGGTACCAAAATTGCTTACATACGGATACGTTGGCGCATTTACAAAACCAACAACCGTGTACGAGCCACCCTTTAAATGAACGCCGTTTGAAGTGTCTGGCAGCTCAATCTGTTGACCAAGGCTAATATCTGCACGTTTCTTGGGATCAGCGCTCATCACGCACTCGTAAGGCCCTTGAGGAAGCCTTCCCTCAACCACCACGGGCTGATTAAGCTCACCTGGCCTGTACGTACTCACACGAGCAGTAGATTGCGAAGATGTCAGTGTAGCCATAACGTCTACCGTGCGAGAAGGCATAACTGCCTCAACGCCTTCAACTGATGCAAGGGCATGAATGTCCTTCTCGCTTAACCCAAGCGTAGAGATTACACGCAGGTCGTAGAGATGTTGGTTTGCGTAAAACGTATGAGCAGCTTCTTGCATGTCAGGGCTGGCCATTTTGAGGCCTGCAAAAAAACCGCAGCCTAAAGCAACAATTCCTGCAATTGCAAGAAATCTGGCGAGAGACCCTTTGATGGTCCGAGTAATCTCGGTAAAAAGAGCGTGTGGCATGACTACCACTCGACAGTAAGCGCGTCAGCTGGGTGCTTATTAATTTCTACCGATTGAGCCTGGCCTTCTTTAACGTGGATAACCCTATGAGCAATTTGAGTAAACGCAAAGTTATGCGTGACAATAGCCACGGTCTTATGCTGCTCTTTGCACATATCTTGCAGGAGCTTAAGAATTTGCTTTCCTGTTTTATAATCCAGCGCACCCGTTGGCTCATCGCAGAGCAAAAGGCGTGGGTTTTTTGCCAGAGCACGCGCAATAGAAACGCGTTGCTGTTCTCCACCAGAAAGTTGAGCTGGGAAGTTATCCATACGATGCTCAAGACCAACAGCGCGTAGCGCATCTTCTGGCTGCATGGGGTCAAGACAAATCTGTGACGCAAGCTCAACGTTCTCTTTTGCGGTGAGGTTAGGAACTAGATTGTAAAACTGGAAAACAAAGCCAATATCATGACGGCGATAAAGCGTTCTTTCTTTTTCTGAAAGCCCGCCAATTTCTTTTCCGTCTAAATAAATAGACCCGGAGGTACAGGTATCCATACCTCCGAGCATATTTAAGACAGTTGTTTTACCGGCACCTGATGGGCCTACAATTACGCAAAGCTCTCCTTCTTCTATGGAGAAGTTCATGTCATGGACAGCATTTACTTTGACGGAGCCCATGGTATACGTCTTTGTTACCTCTTTAAATTCAACAAAAGACATACGATTCTCCTATGAGAAAAGATAATCCTCCTGAACAAGAAGAGAGTGTGTAAGGAGCTACTCCTGTGGAGCCTCTGGGGCTGCAGGAGCCTCAGGTGCAGCTGATGCAACGGTTGCTTCTGGAGCAGGTGCTGCTGTTACCTCTGTAGTTACAGGAACTACAGGAGCAACTTCTGCGCCCTCAGTAGCAAGAGGCATTGGAGCAACAACAACCTCTTCCTCCTCAAGATCAGCCTGACGCTGGTCAAACTCTTTCTTAGCACGAACCCAAATGAGAAGTGCAAGAAGAGCGGTAAAGAGCAGGAAGGTAACAATCATGACGTTAAGAATAAGGGTGGTGAAGTTCACTGCCTGGCTGATAGAAATCATCACAGAGAGCTCTGTAAGTGCGGAAGTTAAACCAACTACAGAGAGAATGGAAAGTCCCCACCTAAGACGAGGACGGAAGCCCCTCAAAAGACCTGAAACCGCAGCAAAAAGGTAGCACAGGAAAATAATGTAGGTGACGCGTGCAAGCATCAGAGAAATAGGGTTTGTCTGACGAGTTGCAAAGTGAAATACCGTGTGGAAATAGCTGAGATACTGAACAGGTGCAACAAAATCAATGACAACAAAAATGAGAGCCACAATTGCTGGGATGGCAATTTTTGCTTTGGGGTTCATGAAACCTCCTCGATTTCTTTATACGACCTGTCTATTTTATCGTATAAATCTACGACCAATGTAGTAAGTCATGAAAGTCTTTTATATGGTCTTGAGCTTCTTGTTCTCTTTCTGCTAAAGCTTCTCTTAAACCCTTCAATGCATCAAAGGGCATAAATATTTTTGCCCTGTTTGCCCGAGACATCCGAAGGTGCCCATAGTGCATCTGCGATGCAAACGCATCCTCTTTTGCATCATCTTCCGCTGGCGAGAAATCCTGTCTAGGCTTCATTGGTTTCTTCTCCACTACGGTGCCCTCCAATCTGAGCATTTCTCTGTCGAGCAGTTGCTTCGGGAAGTAGGTCCATAGCTTTGAGCAAAGAGTTCTTTCCAAACTTCTTCTTTATGGCGTTGATAGTATCTTGGCGCTGGCGCTCTTTCTCTAAAACGGTATTGTCCTGAAAAAGCGACGTCTGAATACCTGATCCCGTTTCTTCTTGAGTGTTTCCAAAAGTAAGACCAACGCGATGCACGCTTTCTGAAGGTATTACTCGCTCGTCAAAGAAAGACAAAACCTCTGCCATAAGCTCATCTCTGGAGTTAGTGGGGTAAAAGAGTTTTTTAGTACCACTACTGGAGGGAATATGTCTTCTCCAGCTTCTATAATCTCCTGTTTGCCTCAGCTCTTCCATCTGGCTCTCTGTTGCCGAGTAGCCAATATAGATACCAATAGAAGAGCAGACCAGCTTTTGCGTTACAAGCTCTAACGTCAACGCCTCAACCATCTCTTTGAAGATAAGCCGTGCTCCTTCTGTGTCTCTGTTGTAATCAAAGACCTGTGCTGTTGAAACAGAATGGCTTTGAGACTTATAGGACTTAATATCTGCAATGGTAGTTGGCTCAATGCCCCATGCATGATCAATAAGAATTTCTGCATCAACGCCAAATTCTTTATACAGAGGCTCTGTAGGAGCCATGGCAAGCTGCCCCATGGTGTGAATATTCATTGCTGCAAGACGCTTTTGAATACCTGCACCAATATGCCAAAAATCAGTTAAAGGTTTATGGTTCCAAAGTTTAAGTTTGTACGACTCTTCATCAAGCTCACCAAAGAAATTTGGGCTGTGCTTTGCCGTAATATCAAGCGCAATTTTTGCCAGATACAAATTTGGGCCCAAACCACAAGTAGCAGGGATACCAGTAGTTTTTGCTACGTCTGCACGGATCTTCTCGCCTAGCTCTCTTGCTGTGCATCCGTAAAGCGATAAGTACGGTGTTACATCGATAAATGCCTCGTCAATGGAGTAAACGTGGATGTCTTCTGGGGCAATGTATTTGAGGTACACCGAATAAACGTCTGCAGAGCGCTCCACATATAGAACCATACGAGGAGGTGCTACCTCGTAAGTAAGGTTTTTGGGAATCTCAAAAACGCGGCAACGTCCAGGAACACCCAACGCACGAAGCGCCGGTGAAACCGCCAAACAAATTGTCTTTTCTGTCCTGGTAAGATCAGCTACAACAAGCTTGGCCTTCATGGGATCAAGGCCCCGCTCAACACACTCAACCGATGCGTAGAAACTCTTTAGGTCAATAACCAGGTACTGTTTTTGAGAAGGTGTCATGGCTTAGATAAGCACAATACCTTGAGAAACTTTTTCTGCCACGTCATTACCTACAAGATAACGAACAATCTCTAGGCCAAACTTAAGAGCGGTTCCTGCACCTTGGCTGGTAATGAAAGAGCCATCAACACAAACCGCATCTTGCGAAAGATTGGCGCCATTCTCTGAGAGAAAATGCTGGAAACCTGGGTTGGAAGTGGCCTTCTTACCCGCAAGCAATCCGCGCTTAGCATAAATTGAAGGAGCTGCACAAATTGCGGCAAGCGCACGACCGTCTGCGGCAAACGCATCAACTGCCTGCATAAGTGGCTCACAAGCCTCAAGATTAGTGGTTCCGGGAAGACCGCCAGGAAGCACCAACATGTTGTAATCATCAAACGAGACCTGACTGAGCAGCTTGTCTGTTAAAAAGGTAACCTGGTGAGAAGAAGTCACGCTCAAAGAATCAGATATAGACACTTTGTCACAGGGAATACCTGCACGATACAGGACGTCAACAACGCTCAGTCCCTCAATCTCTTCACAACCATCAGCAAAAAAGACAGCAACGCGCTTGTCAGTACATGGTGTAAACATCTGACTCCCTTCTCGACTAAAACTAGTACAAGTGTACGCCTTTTTACACAAAAATGGACACTCAAGTTTGTGCTTGAGTGTCCAGAAATTTACCCAGTAAAACTGCTGTAAATCTAGCATACCAACGAGCCGGCGAGAAACCCTACTCCTCGTCAATGCCGTCGTTAATAGCCTGAGCAATTACCTCCTGATCGTCAGAGCTACGAAGCAGTGCCTTAAACTCATCTCTCATCAGAAGAACAGCGGTCTTAGAAAGAAGCTTGATGTGAGTAGTGCCAGCTTCTCCATCTGGAACAAGCAGTGCAATGGCAACATCAACGGGCTTCTCGTCAAAAGAAGGCCACTCAAGAGGAGTGCTGTTCTTGAAGACAAAGACAGCTGCATCCTTGATAGCCGCATCTTTTGCGTGAGGAACTGCAAAGCCGTCAGTCATGCCGGTCTCACCCATCTCCTCGCGAGCTAGGAAAGCGTTGTAAACAGCGTCTGCATTATCAGTTACGCCAGCCTCCTGAGCCTTATTGGCAATAAAACGCAGGACATCATTACGGCTCGCTGCGTTCTGGTTTACAAAAACATTGTCTGCCTTAACAAAACCGCTCATGAATCTTCCTTCCGTATGTTTGAGCTTTGTGGCTCAGTAACTTCGTATGTAGTAATAATACCCGCAATGAAACAAAATTTGCCTTGAAAAACTTTACTTTAGAGCCATCCTCAGAATCTGTTGAACATCTGCTGTTTTAAGTTGCATAAAGTTACCCGCATGGTCTCTACCGCGAGCGTCAATAGTACCCTCAGCCATCTGAAGAATATCATCTTCAGAAGGGGCAACTCCAAGCTCTGCCAAGGAGGTTGGCATACCAATTGCATGACACCACTGATTCCACGCCTCAATTCCTGCAAGGCCTGTAGCAACAGGATTATGGAAGTTGTTTTGAACTCCAAAAACATTGACGGCAAACTGTGCAAAGCGCTCTGGATCTTGACGCATAACGTAGCGGGCCCAACTTGCCCAAATAGCCGTGAGGCCAGCACCATGAGCGACGTCATACTTTGCGCTGAGCTCATGCTCAATGGCATGAGAAGCAAAATCGCTTACGCGACCGGTGCCGGTAAGTCCACAATGAGAAAGCGACGAGGCCCAGAGCAAATTTGCTCGTGCAGCGTAGTTTTCTGGTTCTTTGACAGCAACCAGAACAGCTTTTTTTACGGTACGCAAGAGTCCCTCGGCAAGCTCGTCGGTGAGTGCCACGTCCTTCTCAAGCGTAAAGTAGCGCTCCATGGTGTGCATCATAATGTCAGCGCCCGTAGAAGCGGTCTGATACGCGCTTACAGAATAGGTGAGCTCTGGATTCATGATGGCAAAGCAAGGACGACCGCTCTGATGGTGATAAGAACGTTTAAGCACGTGTCCATCAGCCAGCGTAATGTTCATGACAGAAGAATCCGAGGTCTCAGAGCCAGTTCCTGCGATAGTGGAGATGACACCAATAGGAGCTGCCTTAGAAACACTGACCTTATGCAAATAGAGGTCTTCAAGAGAGACATCGTTGGCTAAACCATATGCAATAGCCTTAGCGGAATCCATGACAGATCCGCCGCCGATAGCCAAAATGAAGTTAACACCCTCGCGTTTACCCAGCTCTACAGCTTCTTCTGCAAGCTCTAAACGAGGGTTAGGAACAACTCCACCACAATCAACATAAGCAATTCCAGCATCGCTTAAAAGCTGGTGAATCTGGTCAAGCAAGCCGCTCTTTACCACATGATTGCCACCAAAATGCACCAGCACCTTGCTGCCTCCGTGAGCAGAGACAAGCTCTGCCGCACGAAGCTGAGTATCTTTTCCAAAAACCACCTGAGTAGGTACAACGTACTCAAAATTAACCATGACTAAAGCCCTTTCTTACCTACTCGAACAACATCTTAAGCGCGAGGTTCTTCTCCCCACCAGAACGTTGCAACAGTTCCAGGGCCAGTATGAACGCCGATAGTTGCACCAATAGTAAAGATGTTGATATCTCCTGTCTGAGGAAGCCTCTCTTGAATAAGCTCTTTAACAGCCTGAGCATCAGAAACGCACTCGGAGTTAGAGATAAACACCTTACGCGCATAAGCATTTCCCTGCTCAGCGGTTTGAGTCATAATCTCAACAACGCGAGCTATAGCTTTTTTCTTGCCACGCGCCTTCTCTTTAACGGCCAAAGAACCGTCAGCCTCAATATCCATGACAGGACAAATGTTAAGCATGCCACCAAGTAAGCCTGCTGTCTTAGAAATGCGACCACCACGAACAAAGAAGGTCAAATCTGTTGAGAAGAACCAGCCATACACGCGGTGACGAGCTTCTTTTGCCCATGCAACAACCTCGTCAAAAGACAGGCCCTCATCGCGCTTATCGGCAAGACCATCTACCAAGAGACCATAACCAGAAGATGCCTGCAAAGAGTCAATAACCTCAATTTTTCTGTCAGGGAACTCTTGCTCAATCTCTACCTTTGCCTGGCAAGCAGACTCATATGTTCCAGAAACGCCTGAACTCAACGAAACATGAAGAACGTCTTTGCCCTCCTCCAGGAAGGGGCGCCAGAAGGCCATGTACTCACCAATTGATACCTGCGAAGTGCGGCACTCAGCACCTGCAAGCATCTTTTTATAGAGATCAGCTGGTGCATTAGTGCGACCAAAGTCATCCTTGCACTGAACACCATCAAGTTCGTAGTTGAAATATACGTATTTCACATCTCGTGACTGAAGGTACTTCTCACTTACATCGGCCGTAGAACAACAGGTCAGAACGTAGTTGGACATACAAGTCTCCTTGAAATATCTTCTTACATAAAAACAATCGCACACACTTATTTTTCTTGCAGATGTGAGTATACTTCTAATCTCATTTTTATGCTGCTTGTGGGGCGCTTCAAGTGCGAAATCACGTATACTTGCACGCGTTTGATTTTCTTAAAACACTACCTATACCTTAACTTTTATCTTCGACGGGAATGGATAGCGCGTGGCATCATCAGATCTTTCTACTAGAAACTCTTCCAGACTCACACTAGATACTTCTTCTGCGCTTGTATGGAAGTTTGCCCTTCTTGTCTGCGCACTTATCTGGGGCGGGTCATTTGTCGTTATCAAAGATGCAATTAGTTACATCTCGGCAGCTTGGCTTATGACCTTACGATTTGTCTTTGCTGTAGGTATTGTTGCCATCATTTTTAGAAAGAACCTCGCCGAGCACCTGGATGCTGCGCATATCAAATACGGAGTGCTTTTAGGCATCTTAAACGGTCTTGGATATCTTTTCCAAAATGGAGCCCTTGCTTATACCACTGCAGGTAAAGCTGCTTTTATTGCATCAATTTATTGCGCGATGATTCCGTTTGTAAACTGGCTTATCGCAAAGAAAAAACCTCATTCAACCAGTATTTTTGCTGCATTTATGTGCGTTGCAGGCGTTGGTCTTATCTCACTGGGTACTGATTTCTCATTCTCATTTGGTCTGGGAGAGCAGATGACCTTGCTCTCTGCAGTCATTTTTGCCTTTGACTTTGTCCTTATTGCCGAGCTTGCTCACAAATACGACATCATCACACTTACGGTGGTGCAGCTTGGTGTGAGCGCCCTTCCCTGCCTTGCTTACGCGCTTTGCTTTGAAACGGTTCCCAATTTTGCGGTATTGCCCACAAATGCCTGGATTGCCCTCGCCTACATCACTCTCATTGCGACCGCGCTAACCGGTGTTTTGCAGAACCGCGCACAGAAGTCAGTTGCTCCTGTTCAAGCTTCACTAATTATTTCTCTGGACAGTATTTTTGCAGCAGTTTTTGGCGTTATCTTCCTTGCCGAAGTTATTACCCCTACAATTTTCCTGGGCTTCATTGTTATCTTTGTTGCAATCTTTATCAGTGAGCTTGGCGAGAAACCCGCAGAGCCCCAAACTTCTTCAGAAAACTAAAGCTCTCTATACAACACGACCCTAAACAAAAAGCCCGCATACGCGGGCTTTTTATTACGCTTTGGAGCTCTTATATCTCACGAGAGCTCATCATAGGGCCATCGGACCAAAGTGTAATCTCACCTGAAGCTAGTGTTTTTGGGACATCAATAAGACGCTGATTGGAAGAGCCTCTAAAACGCAAGGTAATATCGTGGAGACTCTGAACCCATGGACCGTCTACGAGAACATCAATACAAGACAGAATGCGGTCAGTGTACTCTGTGTGCCACTTTCCCTCGGTCAGCTGATCCCAGGTGTGACCCGAATACATCCAAATGCTCTTTTGTGGGTAGGTAGCTCTGACCTTCTCGACAAACTCAACAAGACCTTCTTGGTTTTCTGGCTCAAAAGGCTCTCCACCAAGGATGGAAAGACCGTTGATATAGACAGGTGCAAGAGAGTCAATAATCTCTTGCTCAACTTCTGGAGTAAACTCTCCGCCGCTCTTGAAGTCCCACGCCTCGTAATTAAAGCAGCCTTCACAGTGCAGACGGCAGCCTGAAACAAACAGAGTTGTTCTTACGCCAACACCATTTGCAATATCTGAAAACTTAATATTTGAATAGTTCATACATAACCTTTGATGGGTAACTTCCACATATTGTGGATGTTACCTGATAGAGATAATAAAAACGAGCAGAAGAACCAAAGCGCTCTTCTGCTCGTTTGTCTGGTACTTAAAACTTAGAGGTGAAGGACGCGGTCCTTAATCTCCTGGGTACGGCCCTGGTTCCAGAACTGAGTACCAATATAGCCGCAGGTACGACGAGCAACGTTCATCTTGGTCTGGTCACGGTTGCCGCAGTGTGGGCACTCCCAAACCAGCTTACCGTCCTCCTCGACAATATGAATCTCACCGTCATAACCGCACTCCTGGCAGAAGTCAGACTTGGTGTTGAGCTCTGCATACATAATGTGGTCATAGATGAACTGCATGACGCTGAGGACAGCCTCGATGTTGTCCTGCATGTTAGGAACCTCAACGTAAGAGATTGCTCCACCTGGGGAAAGACGCTGGAACTCAGACTCAAACTGGAGCTTCTGGAATGCGTCAATCTCTTCTGCAACGTGAACGTGGTAGCTGTTGGTGATGTAGCCCTTGTCGGTGATGCCTGGGATAACACCAAAGCGACGCTGAAGTGCCTTAGCAAACTTGTAGGTAGTGGACTCAAGAGGAGTTCCGTAGAGGGAGTAATCGATATCCTCTGCTTCCTTCCACTCGGTGCACTTATCGTTCATGTGCTGCATAACCTGGAGTGCAAATGGAGTTGCCTCTTTGTCAGTGTGGCTGTGACCAGTCATAGCCTTAACGCACTCGTATAGGCCTGCATAACCAAGGGAGATAGTAGAGTATCCGCCGTAAAGCAAAGGATCGATAACCTCACCCTTGTCCAGACGAGCAAGTGCGCCGTACTGCCAAAGGATTGGAGCAGCATCGGACAAGGTGCCCTTCAGGCGATCGTGACGAGCACGAAGTGCGCGGTGGCAAAGCTCAAGACGCTCATCAAAGATCTTCCAGAACTTGTCCATGTCGCGACCGGCAGAAAGAGCAACATCAGGAAGGTTGATGGTTACAACACCCTGGTTGAAGCGGCCGTAATACTTAGGCTTGTTTGGCTCATAGTTCTTTGCGCGAGCAACGTTATTGAAGCCATTACCAGAACGGTCTGGGGTCAGAAAGGAACGGCAGCCCATGCAGGTGAAGGTATCGCCCTCGCCTTCCTTCTCGCCCTTAGAAAGCTTGTACTCCTTCATCTTCTTCTCAGAGATGTAGTCAGGGACAAGACGGCGAGCGGTGCACTTTGCAGCCATCTGAGTGAGGTAGTAGTACTTGGAATCCTTGTAAACGTTGTCCTCTTCAAGAACGTAAATGAGCTTAGGGAATGCAGGAGTAATCCAGACACCCTCCTCGTTCTTTACGCCCTGGTAACGCTGACGGAGCATCTCCTCAATGATGAGTGCAAGATCCTGCTTCTCCTGCTCATTCTTTGCCTCATTGAGGTACATGAAGACAGTAATGAAAGGAGCCTGGCCGTTGGTGGTCATCAAGGTGACAACCTGGTACTGAATGGTCTGAACACCACGAGAAACCTCATCACGAAGGCGCTTCTCAACCATCTCGTTGAGCTGCTCAGCAGAGAGCTCAACACCGACGGAGTTCATCTCCTCCATAACGGTCTTGCGAATCTTCTTACGAGAAACATCAACAAAAGGAGCAAGGTGAGCCAGAGAGATGGACTGACCACCGTACTGGCAGGATGCTACCTGAGCAATGATCTGAGTTGCAATGTTGCATGCAGTGGAGAAGCTGTGTGGACGCTCAATCAGAGTACCGGAGATAACAGTGCCGTTCTGCAGCATGTCATCAAGGTTGATGAGGTCACAGTTGTGCATGTGCTGTGCAAAGTAATCGGAATCGTGGAAGTGGATGAGACCCTCGTTGTGAGCAGCAACAATATCCTCTGGAAGAAGCTCACGCTGAACGAGGTCCTTAGAAACCTCACCAGCCATGTAGTCACGCTGAACAGAAACAACGGTAGGGTTCTTGTTGGAGTTCTCCTGCTTGACTTCCTCGTTGTTGCACTCAATCAGAGACAGAATCTTGTCATCGGTGGTGTTCTTATGACGCTTCTGGTTCTGGATATAGCGGTAAATGATGTACTTACGAGCAACCTCAAAGCGGTCAAGAGCCATGAGCTGATCCTCGACAAGGTCCTGGACCTCCTCGACGGTGACGGTGTGTCCAGCCTTCTCGCACTCATCGGTAACGTTGAGAGAAGCAAACTGAATCTCACGCTCAGTCAGGCGCTGATTCTCAGGGACCTCTGCGTTAGCCTTAGCGATTGCGTTAACAATCTTCTCAACCTCGAAGGTGACCTCTGAGCCATTGCGCTTGATAATCTTCATGTGCAAACTCCTTGAACAAACGTTGGTGAAAGCAACGCTTTCATGCGTGTTTAATTGGATTATCACTGCGGTTCCTAAGCTTTTGCCTAAGCGAAGTAGTTGGGAACCCGCTTGTGTGATGGAAACTACTATGCCACAACTTATAGTGTTTGGGTTCGAGAACTATAACAATATATTGTGAAATTTCCACACGAATACAAAATTATGTATTGACACGTTGCGGCAACCAATATCTCTGCAGGTAGAAAATTAGCTAGAAACTTCGCTAATTACAAAATTTATTAATGGTCAAAAAATAATTCGATTTTTTGTATGTAGGCATTCGTCGCCTTTCACAAATGCGTCACAATTCACCCCTCAGCACTCACTTTTTGTTGAGCGTTTGGGGACAAAAAAGCCGACACAAAATGTCGGCTTTGGTGGCTAGTTTAGTGGAGGCTGTGGACGCCAGGTTGCATCTTTATAGATAAGGCGTGCATCCTTCCAGCCCTTTATAAGGCGAGAAAGGCCAGACGAGAAGTGTGCTCTATCTACCAAAATGAGTCGAATAATCTCTTTTGCAAAGGTCAGGGCGGTACCAACACCAAAGAGCACAGGGTTGTAATCACCATGAACCTGGAAGTAACGGGCAATATAGCCGCGGTTACGTGTGATGTAATAGCGTGTCATGTCAGAGGTTGAATTAAGCTGACGCACAGATCCAATGCTCTGACCAGGAACTTCTCGACATCTTGAAAGAACAAAGTCTGGAATCAAAATAGGCTGCGTCACCTTACTGGCCAAATAGCCATACAGAGCGTCATCCCAGTAGATAAAGAAACGTGCATCAGGTAAACCAATCTTCTGCACTACAGAGCGCTTAAAGCAGGCGCCCTCAAAGCACATAACATTGCACTCGCGGTAAGAAACACCATCAAAGCCAGCCTTTGCCAGCGGATTGTAGATGCCCAAGGCAGTACTAAAGCGATACTGCCAGAAGAAAGGACCGCCATCAAAGTCATAGCGCTGACCTTGGATAACCTCAGCCTTATCTGACCATGCGTCAAGCTTATCAAGACCATCAGGCAGCACAGCTACGTCATCGTCCATAACCCAGAACCACTCGGCACCCAGCTCATAACCTACGCGCACACCCTCAGAGAAGCCGCCGGAACCACCGGTGTTTTGCTCCATAGGTACGTAACACACGCGATTAGTGCCACCGTGAGCATCAGGATCGTCCGTGGTTTCTCCCCACGTGGTTTTGACCTTCTCCGAAAACTCCGACACAAGAGAGGCTGTCTCAGAGGAGTTTTCGTTGTCCACAACAATGATGCGCCATGGAGCCTGCGTGAGCTGCGTAATGGAATTGAGCAGGTTGGAAAGCAGTTCCTGGCGTTTAAAGGTAACTATGACAAGGGCGGTGCGCTTCATATTTCCTCAAAATGTGACTTCGTGAGTGAGTTGATGCCTATATAGTATAAAGCAGCAATCAAAAGGAGTTTAGATGAGTCACGCTCAAAACCACCAACCTTTGGTTTCTCTTGTTGTGCCCATATACAACGTTGCAGACTATCTGGAGCAATGCCTGGCAAGTATTCAATCACAGAGCTATACAAACCTGGAGATTATCTGCCTCAACGATGGCTCAACTGACTCGTCTTTGGCTCTTTTGGAAGCATACGCTGCCCGTGATGGTCGCATTGTCATCATTGACAAAGAAAATGAGGGTTACGGAGCAACGTGCAATCGTGGCATTTCCGCAGCTCACGGCTCATGGGTGGGTATTGTTGAGCCTGACGATTACCTTGAGCCAACCATGGTTCAAGAGCTTGTTGATCTTATTGAAGCTCACGGCGGAGAAGACAAAGTAGATATTGCGCGCTCAGCCTATTGGCGCGTGTTTGGTAATCAGAAAAATGGCCGTGCGGGAGCAAAGTCGCAGTTCAAAGGAACTGTCAGTGCTGCCGAGTACAGAGTTCCCTGCGCATATAAGGGCCGCGTTAAACCCAAGCAGCAGCCTTGTTCAATTGATCAGATGGCACAGCTTTTGCTGCACCATCCTGCCATTTGGACGGCGCTCTATCGCAAGGAATTCTTGACCCAGAACCACATCAACTTCAAAGAAGTCCCCGGTGCAGGCTGGGTGGACAACCCCTTCCTCATTGCCTCGCATTGCTGCGGAGCTCGCATAGTGTACACAGACTCTGCGCTCTACAACTATCGCGAGAATGGCTATGCAGAAGCTGCTACCTTTGCGCAGCGTCAGCCTAAAATTCCGCTTGAGCGCTGGAACGACATGATGGATGTTACGGACGCACGCAACATTACCTCAGACGTGGTACTCAACGCGCTCACACTGCGCGGCATCAACTACGCGCTGCTTACAAAAGACACGCTTACCTGGCGAGAAGAACATGATGCTGCAGGTGAGACTGACTCAGAAGTGCACGATCTTCTCGCCAAGAGCTTTGAGCGCATGGACGCAAAGCGTGTGTTTGAAAACCCAGCAATCTCAGGCTCTGGAAAAGCTTTCTTTGCGCAGGTACGAGGTATTGCTCTGCCAAAAGATAACAAGTTTGCACGCTATGCATATCTAGCCAAAGAGGGATTTTTCCGTGTCAAAAATGATGGCATAGCACAAACGTTTAAATCGCTCATGGACAGGCGTTAAGATTTGGTTCTAGAGGCTTGATCTAAACACAAATCGCCAGGCTACTCTCGAATCACACACTTAAATTTTGATGCTGCTTATGTGTCGCTGCAGCTTATACAAGTGGAATGCGCATAAAACGTGCATACCATACGGCTCTGCGTACATAGGCATAGCGAGCTCGCGTTGTAGTAGACAAAATAGCACCAAGCAAGGCATGAGCTACCAGTCGCGGAGAAGTTGCTTCAGTGACAATAAGGTGCGCTACAGGATTAGAAAGAATCTTGACAATAAAGTTTTCTTTTTCCTCATGGCTGAGCTGGGATTCTTCGTTGAATACAGGATAGATGCTTTTAAGAAGTTTGCTGATCAGGTAGCGACTAATCAACTTTTGAACTTTTTTGGAGTTTGCAAAGCCAAGATGTATGGCAAGGGCCATGAGCGCCTGACGCTCCTGAGTAAGCTTGTTCATCGAAGCAGCAATAGTTTCTTCTTCCTTGGAAGATTCCGCTGGTACATCAACAAAAATTGCTTTTGGGGCGTACGTAACATGTTTTGCAATCTCAAAGCAATAGCCAACAAAATTGCACTCGCCATCAGTTTCTGGCTCATGCTTAATCTCGGTCAGAATACGCGTTGAGCACAGCTTTCCGCTCATAGACGTCAAATAAGGAAGCTGCGACTCCTCAAATACCTGCAACAATGTAGAGGCTTTTGCACCAAAAGTTTTTTTGCATTCCATAGGTGAATTGGCAGTTTTCATATGCGCAATAACAATATCAGCCGCTTTAGGTGAACCAACAGGACCCAAAGCAGTAGCTGCAGAATAAAGCTCCTGCAAAAGGTGGGAGTTAAACCTATAAGAAGGCTCAGTGGTAAGCGTATAAGCTCCGCGAGCACGACCCTGAGCAATCTCAAGCGCAACAAAATGGCTAATACCCGATTGGCACAAGACATCTAAACGAGGCTCTTGATTGGCAAGGTTATCTAACATGCGAGCAATCTGGGGATCGGAGCTGTTGTCAACGATGATGAGCTCCCAATGAGGGTATGTCTGCTCTTGAAGTTGTCTAATTACCGTTCTAATAGCATCAGCATCATTATCAGCGGCCATGAGAACCGAAATCATATGTGGATTGTATGAGCGTTCGTGCATTCCACATCCCCCAAACTGGTCCTAAATTTTAGATACCAGTTTACCCATAAAAAGTGAATTAAAAAGACATTTTTATTCTATCAAAATCTCTCCACATATCGTGTTTAACTGCTGTTATGTGGACATCTGACCTATTTTGCAGGAGCGGCGCTACACACAACGCCCATAACGTCTATACGAGCATGCCAACAAGCTTTCCTAAGGCCGTAGGGTCAACGGTAGTGCCACTTGAACCTTCAACAACAGGAGCTTCATCATGCTCAAGATTAGACACGCCAATTGGCTGCACAATCTCTACAAGCTCAAGAAGCTGATTGGGATTCATATCGGTAATCATTGAAGACAACAAACTAGAAGCATTGCTTACCAGTGAACGAGCGCCCGAACCAGAAAGTGCCGAGATTTTCTCCCACACATCATCTGTGGCAATGATAACGTGCGTAATCTTGATGTTGGTGACAGAAGCAAGTGCGCTCACAAAAGCGCTCTGACCGTCATCTTTGTAAATATCTGCCAGTGTTTTAGCGTTTGAGTCTACTTCTGCATACACATCAGTAGGAATAGACACTATATGGCCGGTTCCCTGCGTGCGATCAATGACCAAAAGCCGTACAGACTGAAGAGTCGAATCCCCTGCCTTAAGCGAATTTGTGCTGATAACGGCATAGGTAAGAAAGTCATCATCAGATTGTGTAGTGCCATCCGGATTGCCTGAAACACTTTGGCTCTTTACAGCCTTGTTAAGCCCATGATCTCCCAAGTGAGACTCAAGCTGCGCGCGATCCCAAAGAGTTACAACAACAATGCCTACAAGAACAGCAACAATGGCAACAACAGCAAGGCCAATCACGTTGGTATAGGGACTCTCGCGCGGGACATCGCTGCGCTCAAATCTTTCTCTTTTCCTAAACATACTGGCTCCCTGCCACACTGTTCATCAACTCTGCAAGAGCTCCTAAAAAGACGCTCTCTTCTATGATGCTATTACTTTGCGAGGGAAACCACCGCACATAATACAAGTGGTAGAAAAGACTTCGTAAACGGCGCGAGAAGACCGATGAAGCTGGATTGGCGCGCAGAAACTACGACGCAATCAAGGAACCGAAAGCGCTACCAGGGTTGCAAAACGCCCTCTGGATAGCGAACGCTCACAAACGTAAGGCCCTGAGCAGGTGCACAACTGCCAGCAGCAATTCTATTCTGAGCAGCTAGAACCTCGTCGATCCACTCAACAGGCCTGTGACCTCGGCCAATCTCAACCAGCGTGCCCACAATCGTGCGCACCATGTTATGCAAGAAAGCGTTGCCCGTAATATCAACTGCAATGAACTTCTCGCCAGCCTCTTCAATTTCTTCAACGGTAAGGCACTCCACAAAACGATGCGTTGGCTTGCCCTCGGCAGAAATTGCCTTGCAGAAGCTCTTGAAATCGTGCTCTCCCACCAGCGCCTGCGCCGCCTTGTCCATAAGCTCTGCGTCCAAGTGGCCGTTGTACCACCACACGTGGTCCCAGCCAAGCACGGGACGAGCGCTACCTGCACAAATGCGATAGCGATACGAGCGAGCCTGGGCATCAAAGCGTGCCGAGAAACCCTGTGGGGCGCGGAAGAGTTGTCGGATAGAGATGTCATCGTCGGTCAGAGCGGTGAGCGAGCGAACGAGTTTCTCGCCAGACAGCGCCAGTTCAGCGCCGTACACAGGCAGGCTCACGTACTGGGCCTGGGCGTGCACGCCGGCGTCGGTTCTGCCCGCGCAGGTGAGCTCGACCTCTCTGCGCAAAACGGTCTGAAGCGCGCGGCGAAGGTCTCCTGCCACGGTGCGCTGGGTGGGCTGCTCGGCAAAGCCGCAGAATGCAGCACCGCGATAACCCAGCTGGATAACAAGCGTGGCTTCAGGCTCAGAAGGAGCTTCTGCGAGAGTCTCAGGAGCTGAAGGCTCAGCCGAAGCCTCCTCGCATGCATCAAAACTGCAATTTGATGCAATGTTTTGTGACGTTTCTGAGTTCATGAAGCTCCCTGAAATGACTTGTGCCCACTAGAGTGATTGTATCGTAGGCTCAAAGTTGACGCACTCATTGTAGCTGCTGGACACAAGACAGCTACAGCACTGTAAGGCAGTACCTGCAATGCAAGATCACTACAGCGTTGTAAGAGCAAGGCACACCGCAACCCACAGCAGCAACACTACCCAGTCAATAAGCTGCATTTTTGCGGAGATACGCGTGCGTTTTGCTGCACCAAGACAGCGATCTGTCATTGTTTGCGCCATTTGATCTGCGCGCTGAAAGAGCGAGACGGTCAGCGGCACCAGAAGCGTAAACCACTTTTTTATTCGCTCAACAATACCGCCCGATTCAAAATTGAATCCACGCGCCCTCTGGGCTGCTCTAATTCTGTCGAGTTCTTCTAAGGTAAGCGGAATTGCCCGCAGAGCAATTGAGAGCACAATGCTCAAACCATCAACGTCAACACGAATAAGACGCAGAGGCAGCAACAGTACAGAAAAGCCATCAGCAAGCTGCGTAGGTGTAGTTGTTGACGCAACCGATAAAACCAGCGCCAAGGCAAGCAACACACGGGCAATAGCTACGGTGCTTCTGTAAAAACCCGCCACAGAAAGACCAACTGACCCAGAAAAAATGATATCGGGATGGCCAATAAACACCAGCGTATTGGCAACAAATGATATAAGCAGAATGAACGCCGCAGGCTTTGCTACGCGCAAAAACTCTGGCAAGCTTACACGAGCACTCCAGAGAAGACTCACGCAAATCAAGGCGAACACCGCAAAGGCAAGTGGCTGCTGTACTGAGAAGAGAGCAGCAATACCCACAAAAGTGGCAACAATTTTTGTCTGCGCTGTCAATGAAGCAAGCGAGAAGCGCTTAAGCAGAGCACAGGGGCACTTAGACATAGCAGGCCTCCAAAAGCTCATGCAATACGCTTACAAACAGCGGGCAATCAAGCTGCGCAGCTTCATAGACCTCTGGGGTTGTCTGTGCTTCTTGCACATTGACGTCTGCGACAACACGGCCCTTCTCGAGAAACACTACTCTGTCAGCAAAAGGAAGCCATTCGCTTACATCATGGGTGATTGCAAGAACCGCTTTGCCTTCGTTTGCCAGCTCACGAGCAAGATGCAACACCTGCGAGCGCGCCTCGCCATCAAGTCCAGACGTTGCCTCATCAAACACCACCGCGTACGTTGCGCAGGCCAGCGTTCCTGCAAGCGCCGCGCGACGAGCCTGGCCACCAGAAAGCGTCAGCGGAGACGCGTTCATGACCTGCTGGTCAAGCCCCACACGTGCTGCCGCATACGCGACAAGCGCCTCAACATCGTCTGGCGAGAAGCTCTTGTTATTTGGACCAAACGCGATATCTTCAGCAACACTTTGGGCAAAGAGTTGATCCTGGGGGCGCTGAAAACACATGCCGACATCTCCAGGGCGCACCAGTCGCGCATCGATTGTTGCGTGTCCCGTATCAGCCTCTATGAGACCAGCAGCTATGCGGGCACAGGTTGTTTTTCCAGAGCCAGAAGCGCCTACCAGAACAACAAGCTCTCCCCTAGAGGAAATAGTTACGTCATGCAGAACGGGCTTGTCAAACGCATGAGACACGCCACAAACCGCCAGCTCGTGCGCCTCTCCAAGCGCCTGGATTCCGTCATAGTTGTTTGCTCGCACCACCTCAAGGACGCGCTGATACACAAGGGTATCCAAAGCATCAAACGCAAGGTTGTTCTGAACAAGAAACGCAACAAACTCTGATGCGTTAAAAGGCACATCAAACTTATAACCAGCCTGTGCAGCTACATGCGCTGTTGCTGTGAGTGCATCATCAAAACCAGCGTTTGCGATTGCGTTTGCATCCAAGAGAAACTCTGTGGGAGTTCCTGACCAAACGAGCTGGCCTTTCTCCAAAACAAGTACCTGGTCAGCCCCGGGAAGAGACTCAAACGAATGAGAAATCTCAAGCACACCCATTCCGTTTATAACAAGGGTATTTACCAGCTTAGAAAGGTGATTTCTGAATCGAGTATCAAGCTGAGCAAATGCCTCATCAAGCACCAGATAACGTGGATGCACTGAAAGCGCTGCTGCAATAGAAACAAGCTGCTGTTGGCCTCCAGAAAGCGTATGGGTAGGCGCATCAATCAAATCGGCAATGCCACAAAGCTCCAATGTTTGAGTAACGCGAGAAACTATCTCTTCTTTTGGCAAACCAAGATTAGCAGGGCCAAAGGCAACTTCATCAAAGACAGTTGCACAAACAAGCTGCGCTGTTGGATCTTGACGAACCATTCCCACAACGGAAGAAATCTGAGTAGACGGCACTACAGCAACTGAATTACCGTCTACTAAAACCTCTCCGGATAGAGGAAAAAGTGATGCATTACAAAGATTTGCAAGCGTTGACTTGCCTGAACCATTGTGGCCAAGCACAACCGTTCTAGAGCCCGGCTTTAGGGTAAATGAAACGTTATCAAGGGTTGGTGCCATTGGGTGCGGAGATTGGCTCTCAGTGGCTCCTATGGCATCTTCAGAAGCAGAGAAAGTCATGGATTGTGGTGTAGCTGACATACCGTATGCAAAAGATACGTTTTTGAACTCGATCATGACAACCCTCCTTCATTTGAAAAAGAGGTCCCAGCAAAAAGCCAGGACCTCTTCAGATTCACTTTGACAGAAGTTACTCTGCAGCCTCTTCGGTCTGCTCAGTCTCCTCTGCTGGAGCCTCGGTCTCCTCTTCCTTTACAGGAGCAGGAGCAACCTTGGTAGCCTTAGCCTTCTTGTTAGAAGCCTTTGGCTGAACTGGCTCGGTAACGAGCTCAAGGATAACAACCTCAGAAGCATCGCCCTTACGAGGACCAAGCTTCATGATGCGGGTGTAGCCGCCGTTGCGGTCAGCCCACATACCCTGAGCAGCCTTGTCAAATACCTCACGGACAAGCTCTGCGTTACCAACCTTGGCCATAGCAAGACGACGAGCGTGAAGGTCGCCGCGCTTTGCCCAAGTGATGACCTTGTCGACCTCGCCGCGAACTGCCTTAGCGCGGACGTCAAGAGTCTTAATACGATCGTTAGTGAAAAGGGCTTGGATCAGGCTCTTCTTGATGGCCTTGGTGTGGCTAGCATCAGTACCAAGCTTCATGCCCCTCTTCTTATTGTGCCTCATAATTTACATTCTCCTATGCGTGACAAGGCGCGACTAAGCCTTAAGGGACAGGCCCATGCTCTCGAGCTTTTCCTTGACTTCTTCAATAGACTTAACACCAAAGTTTCTGATGTTGAGAAGATCGTTCTCAGAGAAATCAACGAGCTGACGGACAGAGTGAATTCCTGCACGCTTGAGGCAATTGTAAGAACGGACAGAAAGGTCCAAATCCTCAACCTGCTTCTCAAGCTCGGAATCGTCCTCGACGTCTGCCTTAGCAAAAATCGAAGCCTCTTCCTGAGTCTCGTCAAAATCAGTAAGTCCCATGAATGCGCTCATGTGCTGGTTAATGATGTTTGCAGCCTCAACGACAGCCTCGCGAGGGCTGATTGCACCATTGGTCTCAACCTCAAGCACCAGACGATCATAGTCGGTGTGACGGCCAACACGGCAAGGCTCAACAGCCTTAGCGCAGCGGCGAACTGGCGAGAAGATCGAGTCAACGTGAATGAATCCAATTGAATCGCTCTCACGCTCGTTATCCTCGCCGGAAACATAACCGCGACCATTACCAAGGCGAAGTCTCATGGAAAGATGAGCTCCCTCAGCAAGGGTGCAAATGTGCTGAGCTGGGTTAACCAGCTCGTAGCCCATAGGAACATCAAGATCAGCACCAGTGACTTTGCAAGGACCCTCAACAGAGATAGAAGCCTCAGCCTCATCAGAGTTGTTGGTGTTACGGAAAACTAGGCCCTTAACGTTCAGAACGATGTCAGTAACGTCCTCATAGACGCCTTCAACCGTAGTGAACTCATGCTGAACGCCATCAATCTGGATGGCCTCAACCGCAGCTCCCTCAAGAGAGGAAAGCAGTACGCGGCGGAGGGAGTTGCCAAGCGTGTCACCATAGCCACGCTCAAGCGGCTCTACGCTCACACGAGCGACGTTTGCGCCGATTTCATCTACCGACACGTTTGGTCGGATAAATTCGGACATTGCTACCTCCAAAACGGGTCGGGCTTACTTGGAGTAGAGCTCGACGATCAGCTGTGCGTCAATCTCAAGGTCGATCTGATCGCGGGTTGGAAGCTGAAGAACAGTGCCCTGCAGCTTCTCAATGTCAACCTCAAGCCATGCAGGAACTGCCATGTGCTCGGAGGAAATGAGAGCTTCCTTGATTGGAAGAAGATCCTTTGCCTTGGAAGCAACAGCGATAACATCGCCGCTCTTTACGCGATAAGAAGGAATGTCAACACGCTGACCGTTAACGGTGATGTGACCGTGACGGACAGTCTGACGAGCCTCTTTGCGTGTACGAGCAAAGCCAAGGCGGAAGATGACGTTGTCAAGACGAGTCTCAAGGATGCTCATCAGGTTGTCACCAGTAATGCCTGGGTTCTTCTTAGCCATCTCATAGTAACCGTGGAACTGGTTCTCAAGGACGCCGTAAATGAACTTAGCCTTCTGCTTCTCACGGAGCTGCATACCGTACTCGCTCTCCTGGCGGCGACGGCGACGTGGCTCACGGTTAGAAGTCTTATTGATCCCCATCACAACGGGATCGATGCCAAGCTGACGACATCTTTTAAGGACCGGGGTCCTATCAATTGCCATTTGCTTGTCCTTTCGTGCTAGTTGCGACGGCGCTTTTTAGGACGGCAGCCGTTGTGTGCAATAGGTGTCTTATCCTGAATACCCGAAACCTCAAGGCCTGCTGCCTGAAGGGAACGGATTGCGGTCTCGCGACCAGAGCCTGGGCCCTTAACAAAAACAGCTACCTTGTGGAGACCGTGCTCCATTGCTGCCTTTGCTGCTGCCTCTGCTGCAAGCTGTGCAGCAAAAGGAGTGGACTTACGAGAGCCCTTGAAGCCGACGGTACCACCGGACTGCCAGGAAATTACATTACCCTGGGGATCGGAAATAGAGACAATCGTGTTATTGAATGTGCTCTTGATGTGGGCCTGGCCCACTGCAATGTTTTTACGCTCGGAGCGGCGGACGCGTGTAGTGCGAGCGTTCTTTTTCTGTGCCATTAGCTACTCCTCGCCTACTTCTTCTTGCCGCCCACCTGACGCTTCTTACCCTTACGAGTACGAGCGTTAGTGTGGGTACGCTGACCGTGGACAGGGAGGCCCTTGCGGTGACGGAGGCCGCGGTAGCAGCCAATCTCCATCAGGCGGGCAACATTCTGACGCACCTCGCGGCGAAGATCGCCCTCGGTGGTGTAATGAGCGTCAATAAAGTCACGAATCTTAGTGACTTCTTCCTCTGTGAGGTCCTTGACGCGAGTATTTACATCGATACCAGTCTCGTTGCAAATCTTGGTTGCACGAGTCTGACCAATGCCGTAAAGATAGGTGAGTCCGACCTCAACACGCTTATCGCGTGGCAGGTCGACGCCGTTAATACGGGCCAACTTGGTGCTCCTTCCTTAGCCCTGACGCTGCTTGTGGCGCGGGTTCTCGCAAATCACGTAAACCTTACCGTGGCGACGGATGACTTTGCACTTGTCGCACATCTTCTTTACCGAAGGACGTACCTTCATGTGTCTTCCTTTCGGTTCTGCTGATACGAACTATATACTCGCCCAGCCGCTGGCGTGAAATACCGACTGTACTTACGTACATATGCCCTTGCGACGTGCGCAAAGACACAAATAGCCTCATGCATAACACAAGGCTTTTGCACTACTTACTTATAACGGTAAGTAATGCGACCCCTGGTAAGATCGTAAGGAGAAATCTCCACTACAACCTTATCACCAGGGAGAATTCGAATGTAATTCATTCGAATCTTACCTGAGATGGTGCAAAGGATGGTCTTGCCGTTCTCTAACTCAACGTTAAACATAGCGTTTGGCAGGGGTTCTAGTACCTTGCCTTCAAGCTCAATCGCGTCTTGTTTAGCCAACTTTCATCCTCTCGACACATCGACAGCGGTTATCAATAATACATAAAAATGTGCCACTCGTCTATCACTTATTTTTTCAACACAATTAGATAGCGAGAAGAACAATGTATGTGTTACTCAAGACCGCCTTGCATCTCGCACCATGGACCAACTTCATCTTCTGAAACGATAACGGGGCCATCGGCAGTAATAGCAACCGTGTTCTCATAATGTGCTGATGGCAGGCCATCATCTGTAACAACGGTCCAACCATTTTCAAGAACGGTGCAATCGTAGGTACCCATAGCAATCATAGGCTCAATTGCAATTACCATTCCCTCACGAAGAACAATACCGTTACCGGCACGACCATAGTTTCTAACCTCTGGATCCTCGTGAAGATTGCGACCAATACCATGGCCAACAAAATCACGAATAACGCCATAGCCATTATCCTCAGCAAGCTTCTGAACTGCATGTCCAACATCACCAAGGCGAGCACCAGGAACAGCAGCTGCAATACCTGCCTTAAGGCAATCGCGGGTAACCTCGCAAAGTGCCTGGGTTTTCTCGTCAACTGTTCCGCAATAGAACGTCCAAGCGTTATCTCCTGCCCAACCGTTAACGGTAGCACCCGTGTCAATGGTCAGAATATCGCCATCTTGCAATATGACGTTAGCTGATGGAATACCGTGAACAATCTGCTCGTTAATAGAAGAGCAAACAGATCCAGGGAATCCTCCATAGCCTTTAAAGGTAGGGGTTCCGCCGTGAAGTCTAATAAAAGCTTCAACAGCGCGATCAATCTCGAGCGTTGAAACACCAGGTCTAATCATGGATCCAGCACGGCGAAGGGCTGCCTTAGAAAGGGCGCCCGACACCTTCATTGCCTCGATTTGTTCAGGTGTTTTTATCGTAATCATAGTGCGAGGAGTGTCTTTACGTCGGCGAATACCTCGTCAACAGGACGATCTCCGTTGACCTCCTTCAGAATTCCATGACCTTTGTAGTACTCGATCAAAGGAGAAGTCTGGTTCTCGTATACATCAAGACGCTTACGAATTGTCTCTGGCTTATCGTCATCACGCTGATACATCTCACCAGAGCAATTTGGGCAAGTCTCTGTACCAGCAGGTGCAGTATAACCACACTCTTTGCATGTACGGCGAGAAGAAAGACGCTCAACAATAACCTCTGGCTCAACAGCAACAAGCAGCGCTGCATCAAGCTTGAGGCCCATATTCTGAAGCTCAGAATCAAGGGTTACTGCCTGAGCGGTGTTGCGTGGGAAGCCATCAAGAATAAAACCAGCCTTTGCATCGTCTGCAGAAAGGCGCTCTTTTACCAGGTCAATTACAAGCTGATCTGGAACAAGCTGACCAGCATCCATATACTCTTTAGCCTTAACGCCAAGCTCAGACTGAGCTTTAACAGCAGCACGAAGAAGGTCACCGGTTGAGATGTGAGCAAGTCCATACTCTGCAACGAGCTTCTGAGCCTGTGTACCCTTGCCAGCGCCAGGTGCGCCGAGAAGAACAATGTTCATGCTTCGCCTTCCTTTCAAATAATAAAAGGGGCCTGTTTCCAGGCCCCTTTATGCTACGTATTAAGAACTACTTAAAGAAGCCCTCATAGTTGTGCATCTTAAGGTGGGACTCAATGGAAGAGAGTGTATCCATTGCAACACCGACCATAATCAGGACGGAAGTTCCACCAAACGCCTGTATCAACGAATCGCCTGTGAACCAGAAAATAATGGTTGGAACGATTGCAAGAACTGCCATAAAGATAGCACCGGGGAGGGTGACTCTGTCAATAACAGTCTTGATATACGTTGAAGTAGCAGTACCTGGACGAACACCAGGAATAAAGCCACCCTGCTTCTTAAGCTGGTCTGCTGTCTCCTCTGGATTGAACACCATTGAGGTGTAGAAGTATGCAAAGAAGACAATGAACATAACTGAGAGAACCCAGTTAACCCATCCAGAAGAAAGTGAAGTAGCAAGATTTTGAATCCACTCTACTCCTGGGAAGAACACAGCAACCTGAGCAGGAAGGTACAGGATTGCAGATGCAAAGATGATTGGCACAACGCCGGCAGTGTTTACCTTAATTGGAAGGTAAGTTGACTGACCACCCATCATACGACGACCAACAACGCGCTTGGCATAGTTGATAGGAATACGACGCTGACCACGCTCAATGTAAACAATGAGCGGAATAATAGCGAGCATAACCACAACAGTAACAACGGTAAGAACAATGTTTCCACGAGTAGCTACTGAAGAAATAAGGGCTGTTGGAAGTCCAGCCATGATGTTTGCAAAGATGATAAGACTCATTCCGTTGCCAACACCCTGCTGAGTAATAACCTCACCAAGCCACATAATAATGATGGCACCAACTAGCATGGTAAAGACTACCAGGAAGTTTTCAAGTGCCTCAGGCACGCCCTCCATAGATGCAAAAGATACACCATAGCTCTTAAACAAGAACAGGTAACCAACTGCATTGAGCAGAGCTAAGCCAACCGTAAGATAACGCGTGTACTGCGTAATCTTACGCTGGCCGCTCTCACCATCTTTAGCAAGTTCGCCAAGAGATGGAATAACGGACTGCATCATCTGGAAGATGATCTGAGCCGTAATGTAAGGCATGATGCCCAGACTGAAAACAGACATGCGAGAAAGAGCGCCACCCGAAAATAGGTTAAGCACGGCCATTGCGCCATTCTTAGCAAGACCATTCTGATAAACAGAAAGCATCTGCTGGAATGGAGCACCGGGCACAGGAAGATACGCACCAAAACGGTACAGAAGAAGAATCAGTACCGTAAGGAGAATCTTTCCCCTTAGTTCCGGAACACGAAATGCGTTGGCGATTCCTTTACTCACTACTCGGCCTCAACCTTTCCACCGGCCGCCTCGATCTTAGCCTTTGCGGAGGCGGAAACCTTGTCGACCTTAACAGTGAGCTTCTTAGAAAGCTCACCATCACCCAGAACCTTGACTGGGATGAAGTTGTACTTAATAACTCCCTTAGCAACCAGAGCCTCTGCGTCTACGGTCTCGCCATCTGCAAAGAGTGCATTCAGACGAGCAACGTTGACTGGAGCGTACTCAACACGGTTGTGGTTAGTGAAACCAGGAAGCTTAGGAAGACGCATAGCCAGTGGCTGCTGTCCACCCTCGAAGCCAGCGCCCTTGCCGCCACCAGAGCGGGAGAGCTGACCATTCATACCGCGGCCGGCAAAAGTACCATTGCCTGAAGAATTACCGCGACCTACGCGCTTACGATTTTTGCGCGAACCCACTGCGGGGCGAAGATCATTGAGCTGCATTATTACTACCTCTAGTTCTCTTCAACCTCGACAAGGTGCTTAACCTTGAAGATCATTCCACGAATGCTTGGGTTGTCAGGCTGCTCGACGGTATCGCCGATCTTGTGGAGGCCGAGGGCCTTCACCGTAGCAGTCTGGTCCTTCTTGACGCCTGCAACAGCGCCACGGACAAGCTTGATGCTAAGGTTCTTAGCCATCGTTAGTTCTCCTTTCCGACGAACATATCGCCGACGGTTAGGCCACGACGCTCAGCTGCTTCTTCTGGGCTGGAAAGCTCCTTCAGACCCTCAGCTGCTGCCTTAATCATGTTCAGAGCGTTGTCGGTACCAAGGGACTTAGAAAGTACATTGGTGATACCTGCAAGCTCGAAGAGTGGACGAATAGGACCGCCAGCAATAACACCAGTACCCTCAAATGCAGGCTTAATAAGAACAGAACCTGCACCGTAGTGACCAGTGACTGCGTGTGGTACGGAACCAGTCTCGGTCAGTGGGACCTTGAACATGTTCCTCTTTGCGTCCTCGACGCCCTTCTGAATTGCCAGAGGTACCTCAGCGGAACGACCCTGGCCAATACCAACGTTACCCTTACCGTCGCCAACGACTACCAGAGCAACGAGTGACATACGGCGGCCACCCTTGACGGTCTTGGAAACGCGGTGAATATAAACGACGCGCTCCTGAAGATCCGTATCCTGCTGGCGCTTACGATCACGTGCCATTGAATCCTCCTAGAACTTCAGGCCCGCGTTGCGGGCGCCATCTGCCAAAGCCTTGACGCGGCCGTGATAGAGACGGCCACCACGGTCAAAAGTGACCTCAGTGACGTTCTTCTCGGCAGCGCGCTTACCGATAAGCTCACCTACGAACTCAGCTGCCTCCTTGTTGGAGCCAACCTTGCCAGTAGAACGGAACTCTGGGTCAAGCGTAGAGGCAGAGCAGAGAGTTCTTCCAGAAGCGTCGTCAATAAGCTGTGCATAAATGTTTGCGTTTGTGCGGTGAACTGCAAGACGCGGACGCTCAGGTGTACCAAAGACCTTGGCACGTACGCGGCGCTTGCGGCGTTCAAGACCCGCCTTTTTCGCCTGCTGCTTGTTCATTCCTTCTCCTTAGAGACATGCCATCACCTAACGGGGTGATGGTCTTTTAGCCTAAAAGTAGGGTTGCTTTACTTAGCAGCCTTACCGAGCTTCCTGCGGATGTGCTCACCTTCGTAGTGAATGCCCTTGCCCTTGTAAGGCTCTGGTGGACGCTTCATACGAATCTCAGCTGCAACCTGGCCGACCTTCTCCTTAGAAATACCCTTAACGGCAAGGTGAGTGTTATCAGGTACCTCAAAGCTAATGCCCTCAGGTGCAACATAGAGAACTGGGTGAGAATAACCAAGGGAAAGGTCAAGATCCTTGCCCTTAAGTGCTACACGGTAACCAACGCCGGTGAGCTCGAGCTTCTTCTCGAAGCCCTCAGAGACACCAACAACCATGTTGTGAATAAGGGTACGGACAAGACCCTGCTGAGCATTGGACTCAGAGGACTCGTCAACGCGAGTAACGAGAATCTCCTCGCCCTCCTGAGCGATAGCAACCAGCTCAGAGAAAGTACGAGTCAGCTCGCCCTTAGAACCCTTAACGGTAACGGTGGTGTTATCAACTGTCACAGTGACTCCAGCAGGAATCTGGACAGGCTTCTTACCAATACGAGACACGGCTGTCTCCTTTCATTCCTGTCAGATTTACCAAACGTAAGCGATGACCTCGCCGCCAACGCCGTTCTTACGAGCGTCGCGGTCGCACATCATGCCCTTAGAAGTGGAAACCACTGCAGTACCAAGACCACCAAGAACGCGTGGAAGCTTCTCAGCGGTGGAGTAAATGCGCAGACCAGGCTTGGAAATACGACGAATGCCGCGGATAACCTTAGCGCGCTTCTTACCATACTTAAGGGTGATGTGAAGAGTCTTCTGAGGCTTAGTATCCTCAACAGTGTAACCCTCGACATAGCCCTCTTCGGTGATGACGCGAGCAATCTCAACGAGCACCTTGCTCGATGGCATGGATACGGAATCCTTGCCAGCTGAGTTTGCGTTACGAATACGCGTCAGCATGTCTGAAATGGGATCGGTAATTTTCATTTGATCCTTCTCCTTCGTTAATGATGAAACTGCGTGTCTGGTTCATCTACACCCGTGGCGCAGATGCCTTGACGCCAGAGCCCTGAGTCCTACCAGCTTGCCTTGCGGACACCAGGAAGCTCGCCCTTGCTCGCTAGCTCACGGAAGCACACACGGCACAGACCAAACTTGCGGTAAACGGAGTGGGGACGTCCACAACGCTGGCAACGGTTCTGTGTGCGCGTAGAGTACTTCGGCTCACGCGAGGCTTTGACGATCATCGAAGTCTTAGCCACAAATCCTCCTTCAAAATGCAACTTGGCGAACGCCAAGATGACTTCAAACAATAGTGCTGGTGACTATGTCACCCGGCATCGAAGATGCCAACAGGAATGCGCTTAATTTAAGCGCAGGTAAAAGTTAGTCCTGCTTGAATGGGAAGTGGAAGGCGTCGAGAAGTGCCTTACCCTCCTCATTGGTCTTAGCGGTGGTGACAATGGTAATGTCCATACCGCGGGTGTGGTCCATCTTGTCAAAGTCAATCTCTGGGAAGATGAGCTGCTCGGTTACGCCCATGGAGAAGTTACCACGGCCGTCGAAGCTCTTAGCAGAGATACCACGGAAGTCGCGAATACGAGGAATTGCAACTGCGATCAGACGATCCAGGAACTCCCACATACGATCGCCACGAAGGGTAACTTTAGCGCCGATTGGCATACCCTGGCGAAGCTTAAAGGTTGCGATAGACTTGCGAGCGTGTGTAACAAGTGGCTGCTGACCAGTAATGGTACGGAGGTCGTTTACAGCGCCGTCGATTGCCTTAGCGTCTGTAGCTGCCTCGCCAACACCCATGTTGACAACAATCTTCTCAAACTTAGGAATCTGGTTAACGTTGGTGTAACCAAATTTCTCCTTCAGAGCGTCACGCACAGATGCGTAGTAAAGCTCTTTAAGGCGAGGGGTGTACTTCTCGTCTGCCATGGTTTCTCCTTAACTCTTGGGGTTTTAAGTGCGGGGATCGCCTCGCACCTCCTAGTTTGGCGAACTAGGAGCCATCTGCATCCTCGAGACATACGTGTCCCATAGAAAGACGCAATGAACAATATTAGACCTTATTGAGCAAAAATGGGACGAGAATTTCAAGCTAGCTGATATTTTTTCGTGTCATCACACGACTTACACACCACACCGCACTTCTCGCCCAAAAAGAAAACCCCGCTATCTGATGATAACGGGGTTTGAAGTAGCTCTGAGATGTTTCTACAAAGCGAGAAACACGTATAACTTAGAGCTCAGCGCCTGACTTCTTGGAGACGCGGACCTTAGTGCCGTCCTCCTTGATCAGGTAGCCAACACGAGTTGGCTTGTCGGTCTTAGGGTCGATAAGAGCAACATTGGAAGCGTCGATTGCTGCCTCTGCCTCAACGATGCCACCCTGCTGGTTAGCTGCGTTTGGCTTGACATGGCGCTTTGCAATTGCAACGCCCTCAACGACAACCTTGTTCTTCTCTGGATATACGCGAAGAACCTCGCCGCGCTTACCCTTGTCCTTACCAGTGAGGACCTCGACCTTGTCGCCCTTCTTGATCTTCATCTTAGGCATGTCGTTCCTCCTTAAAGGGTCTCAGGTGCAAGTGAGACAATCTTCATGTACTTGTGGTCGCGCAGCTCGCGAGCGACTGGTCCAAAGATACGAGTACCCTTGGGCTCACCCTCTTTGTTAACAAGAACGCATGCGTTCTGGTCAAAGCGGATGTAGCTACCGTCCTTGCGACGGGTGTCCTTAGCGGTACGAACGATGACGCAGCGAACAATGTCGCCCTTCTTCACCGAACCACCTGGAGTAGCCTCCTGGACAGCGCCAATGATGACGTCGGCAAGGCCGGCGTAACGACGCTTGGAGCCACCAAGGACCTTGACGCACTTTACGCGCCTTGCGCCGCTGTTGTCAGCGACGTTGAGAATGGTCTCCATCTGAATCATGTGACGTTCCTCCGGAACCTAATTTCTCAGAGGTGCGCGTATTTGCGCACATGAGAAATAATGATAGATACAAAACTAGGTTGAGCTAAAAGCTGTTTCCTAGGTGCTAATTACTTAGCGCGCTCAACGATCTCTGCGAGACGCCAACGCTTGGTCTTGGAAAGAGGACGAGTCTCCATGACGCGGACGGTATCGCCCAGACCAGCCTCGTTGTTCTCATCGTGAACGTGAAGCTTCTTGCCGATGGTCATCATCTTGCCATACTTGGGGTGGTGCTTACGGTACGTAATCTCTACCGTAATCGTCTTGTCGCCAGAGATGGAGACGACGAGTCCGGTACGAACCTTACGCGCATTTCTGCTTTCGGTCTCTGCCATAACTTATCTCCTGCGATCTAGTTCTGCTCTGCGGATGCTTCCGCAGCAATTTGACGGGTGCGCATCTCGGTCTGAACGCGAGCAATGTCACGCTTAACAGCCTTGACACGAGCGGTGTTGTCCAGCTGGCTGGTTGCCATCTGGAAACGAAGATTAAAGAGCTCTGCGCGGCCTTCCTCGAGTTTCTTAGCGAGGTCTGCATCGCTCATAGCCTTGATTTCGGTGTACTTCATTAGTTCTCACCGTCCTGATCGGCCTTGGAGACAATCTTGGTCTTGATTGGAAGCTTGTGCTGAGCAAGACGAAGAGCCTCACGAGCAACTTCCTCTGGTACGCCATCAATCTCGAACATGATACGACCAGGCTTAACAACTGCTACCCACTCTTCTGGGTTACCCTTACCGGAACCCATGCGAGTCTCTGCAGGCTTCTTGGTGATTGGCTTATCTGGGAAGATAGTGATCCAAACCTTACCGCCACGCTTCATCTCACGGGTGAGAGCAATACGAGCAGCCTCAATCTGGCGGTTAGTAATCCAGTGAGCCTCCTCTGCACGGATACCCCAGGAACCAAAATGCAGCTGGGTGTTACCCTTTGCCTGGCCCTTCATGGAACCGCGCTGTACCTTACGGTGCAATACACGCTTTGGAGCAAGCATTAACGGCCCCTCCTCTCATTGCGAGCACGACGAGGACGAGCGGAGCCCTCAAGAGCTGGGTTAGGTGTTGGCTGTCCAGGCATCTTCTCGCCGTAATAAATCCAAACCTTGATACCAACAGCGCCCATGGTGGTGCGACCTGTAGCGGTACCATAGCCGATTGCAGCACGAAGGGTGTGCAGAGGCACGCGACCCTCACGGTACCACTCACGGCGGCCCATCTCAGCACCGTTCAGACGACCGGAGCACTGGATACGAATACCCTTAGCGCCAGCCTTACGAGCGGACTGAACAGCCTTACGCATAGCGCGACGGAAAGCGACACGCTGCTCAAGCTGCTCTGCGATGGACTGAGCAACAAGGTTTGCGTCAAGCTCAGGACGCTTAACCTCGACAACATCAACGTTGACCTGACCCTTGCCGACCTTAGCAACACGCTCAAGATCTGCACGAAGTCCGTCAATCTCTGCACCCTTCTTGCCAATGACAATACCAGGACGTGCGGAGAAAATAGTTACTTTGACCTTATCGCCAGCGCGCTCGATATCAATACGAGCAACAGCTGCCTTCTCAAGGCGCTTCTCAAGATACTTGCGGATAGCAAGATCGTTGCCGAGCTGCTCGGCGTAGTCCTTATCGGCGTACCAACGAGAACGCCAGCTCTCGGTTACACCAAGACGGAAGCCTGTAGGCTGTACTTTCTGACCCATTCCTACGCCTCCTTTCGAGGTGCAACGACAACGGTAATGTGGCTCATGCGCTTGTTAATGCGGGAAGCCGAACCCTTTGCACGAGGGCGAATACGCTTAAGCGTTGGGCCTTCGTCAACAAAAGCGGTCTTGACTACCAGGTTGTTAGCACGGAGACCATTGTTGTTCTCGGCGTTAGCAACTGCGGAGCGCAGAACCTTAGCAATATCAGTTGCGGCAGCGCGAGTCGAGAACTGAAGAACCTCAAGGGCCTTCTCGACAGACTTACCGCGGACAAGCGCGACAACTGCGCGAGCCTTACGAGGAGCAACGCGAACATACTTAGCTGTTGCGCGAACCTCAATAGAATCGGTGTTCTTAGCCATTTACTACACTCCCCCTATTTGGCCTTGTGACCGCGGAAGGTACGGGATGGGGAGAACTCGCCCAACTTGTGACCAACCATGGACTCAGTGACGTACACAGGTACATGCTTACGACCATCGTGAACAGCGATGGTGTGACCGACCATCTCAGGGAAGATGGTTGAGGAACGTGACCAAGTCTTGATAACGTCCTTCTTGCCAGCCTCGTTCATTGCAGCGACACGCGCAAGGAGGCGAGTCTCCACAAAGGGGCCTTTTTTGAGACTTCTGCTCATTTATCTACTCCTACTCGTGTCTTACTTGGACTTACGACGGCGAATGATCAGGCGGTTAGAAGCCTTCTTCGGGTCGCGGGTCTTATAACCCTTGGTTGGCTTACCCCATGGGGTGACGGAAGGACGACCAGAAGTGTGGTTCTTACCTTCACCACCGCCGTGTGGGTGGTCAACAGGGTTCATGACAGTACCACGGACGGTAGGACGGACGCCTGCCCAACGGGAACGACCAGCCTTACCAACAACAATGTTGGAGTGCTCAGCGTTACCAACCTCACCGATGGTTGCACGGCAGGTCAGAAGAACACGACGGAGCTCGGAGGAAGGCATACGCAGAACTGCATAGCCGTTGTCCTTACCCATGAGCTGGACGGAAGTACCAGCAGCACGTGCCATTGCAGCACCCTTGCCAGGCTGGAACTCAACTGCGTGAACAAGAGTACCTACTGGAATCTGCTCAAGAGTGGTGCAGTTACCAGGCTTGATGTCGATGTCCTTGGTACCAGAGAGAACGGTGTCACCGACGCTCAGGCCCTCTGGGCAAAGGATGTATGCCTTTGCGCCGTCTGCATAGTGCAGAAGAGCAATACGAGCGGAACGGTTAGGATCGTACTCAACAGTAGCGACCTTAGCTGGGATGTCATCCTTGCGACGCTTGAAATCGATACGACGGTACTGGCGCTTGTGGCCACCACCCTGGTGACGGGTAGTGATGCGGCCATTGTTGTTGCGGCCAGCCTTCTTTGGCAGAGGCTCGAGAAGGGACTTCTCGGGCTTATCAGTTGTAATCTCAGCAAAGTCTGAGATTGTCTGGAAGCGCCTGCCTGCGCTTGTTGGCTTTAGATGCCTAACTGCCATAAACAGTATCCCTTTCTTCTCCGTTGGCTAGCCCGCTTAAGGGAAAGTCGAGCTAACACCGGATTACCACGGTACCGCGCGTATCTACTATGCGCGGCATACGAACCCGTACCTCAAAAGAGGCACGGGAGAAAAACCTTACTCAGCAGAGTTATTACCGAAGATCTCGATAGTCTCACCAGCAGCGAGGGTAACAATAGCCTTCTTCCACTGGCGGGTCTTGCCTGCCTGCTGATAACGTACACGCTTGTTCTTTGGCTTAACAGAAAGTGTGTTTACCTTGGTGACGTGTACAGAGAAGAGCTTCTCTACAGCTGCAGCAATCTCTTCTTTACCTGCGTTACGAGCAACCTCAAAAGTGTACTTGCCCTGCTCCATCAGATCGAAAGCACGCTCTGAAACGATAGGACGAATGATGACCTCATAAGGAGAGTTCATTATGCGAGCACCTCCCCAAGCTGCTTAGCGACATCAGCGGACATAACAAGTGCGCCGTTGTCGATCAGGAAACGAGTAGTAACCTCAGAAACGCCGAAGACCGAAACCTTAGGAAGGTTGCGGAAAGAGAGGTAGGTGTTGACGTCGTCGTCTGGGACGATGACGGTAACGCGCTTACCCTCAATACCGAGGTTCTGAAGTGCAGCCTTTGCCTGCTTGGTGGAAGGCTGAGCAAACTCGAGAGCGTCAACGAGGACAAGCTCGGAGTCTGCAACCTTGCCGGAGAGGACGGACCTCATAGCAAGCTTGACCATCTTGTTGTTAATACGACGTGCGTGTGAACGAGGGGTAGGTCCAAAGATGACGCCACCACCAGTCCACTGACCAGCACGAATAGAACCCTGGCGAGCACGACCAGTACCCTTCTGACGGTAAGGCTTAACGCCACCGCCGGATACCTCGTGACGGTTCTTTGTAGAGTGGGTACCCTGACGTGCGGATGCGTCCTGGCAGACTACAACCTGGTGCACAACAGGGATGTTTGGCTCAATGCCATAGACGTCAGAGGAGAGCTCGGCGTCGCCGACCTTCTTTCCCTCTACGTTCTTAATCTCATACTTGGACATGTTGTCTCCTTGTTAGCCTAAGTGTTTGCCTAAAGGCCCTTAGGCCATGCGGACCTGGACGAGGGCATTCTTGCCGCCAGGAACAGCACCCTTGATAAGCATGAGGTTCTGCTCAGCATCAACGCGGACAAGCTTAAGGTTCTTGACCGTAACGCGCTCTGCGCCCATGTGACCATACATGTGAAGGCCCTTACGAACGCGTGCAGGGTATGCGCACTGACCAATGGAACCTGGACGACGCTGGTTACGAGAACCGTGAGTCATTGGACCGCGAGAGAAGTTCCAGCGCTTAACGGTACCCTGGAAACCCTTACCCTTAGAAGTGCCTGTTACGTCAACAGCGGTGACCTCAGAGAAGTCAGCAACTGTGACAACATCGCCGGTCTTGTGCTCAGAAGCATCCTCAACGCGGACCTCGCGGAGGTAACGCATTGGCTCGACGCCCTGTGCCTTGAAATGACCAGCCATTGGCTTGTTGACATGCTTCTCAGAGATGTCGCCGAAGCCAATCTGTACGGCATTGTAGCCGTCCGTTTCAACGGTCTTTACCTGTGAAACGGTGCAGGGGCCTGCAAGAACGACGGTAACAGGAACGACGTTGTCGTTCTCGTCCCATACCTGGGTCATACCCAGCTTGCGGCCGAGGATGGTATTAACCATGCTCTTTCCTAACCTTCGGTGGTCATGGGACCTTGAGAGCACATCGGGTACTCTTCCCCAGCGGACCACGTCCTGTACATACTGCCTTTAGACATAATTGTCCTGTTTGAGCAGCCCGTCTACTTTACACTCATTTTTGACAAGAAACAAGCCTAAAATCTCTAAAAGATGAACGCTTTGTGAAGAGCGTTTGATACCCTCTAGCTGCGAGATCTTTCTTCTCTCCCATTTTTCGAGGTCAAACCGCTGACCCGGGCGTATCCATTGGCGAGAAACCCAAGGAATTTTGAAAAGTTTTTTCAGAAATTTTGTAAAAACAATCCACGGTAATAACTTTGAAAAATCAGGCCGCCAAAATTACCTTGCCAAAAGTTTCTTGAGCAATGCTTCGCAACCCTCAGTGACATCCTTATACGTCAGATCAAAATTGCCTGAGTACCATGGGTCCGCAATATCACGAGGCTTCTCCGTCCAATCAAGGAGCAACGAAACCTTTCCAAGCGAATCATCCTTTAGTATGCGCATCATGTTGCGCAGGTTA
>ERZ772958.10-NODE-10-length-81548-cov-46.100720_pt1 | contig 81548 bp, 71 predicted proteins | sample MGYA00580681_ERZ772958 | MGnify/ENA primary metagenome ERZ772958 (study PRJEB29015, sample SAMEA2738089) | human oral metagenome | biome: human oral; feature: human-associated habitat; material: saliva | place: China | collected 2275 ...
GTCACTGGCAACGCTTCATGCGCTCTCCAAGATCCAGCCCGCAGGACATGTCTTGATCATTGCGCCGATCAAGATCGCCAGGCTCTCGTGGATCTCCGAAATCGAAAAATGGGGTGTCAACGTTCGTGCTCGATCGTTGATCGTCGACGAAAAGGATCGCAAGCTCTCCCGCGAACAACGACTCAGTCGTTACGCCGAGCTTCTCGACCCAGCGACACCTCCGACTCTCTGGTTTATCAACCAGGAGCTCATTTATGATCTCGTCACGTGGCTCCCGCCCCTTGATCCACGCGATCGTAAGAAGATACCGACACCCAGGTGGCCCTTCCCCACCGTCATCATCGATGAGTCGCAGGGCTTCAAGTCAGCATCTTCTCAGCGATTCAAAGCTGTACGGGCTGCCCGTGGCCAGATCTCTCGTATGATCCTTCTGTCAGGCACTCCTGCGCCTAACAGTCTGGAGGATCTCTGGTCGCAGGTATACCTGCTCGACATGGGCCAGGCCCTGGGGCCAACCATGACACAGTACCGTATGACGTACTTCGAATCGAAAGTTCGTCTTGCCAACGGTACACAGGTCAACTGGCAACCTCGCCCCGGCGCAAAAGAGGCAATCTACCAGCGCATCGATCATCTGGTGATGAGTGCACCAACAGTTGCTCGCAAACCGATCCCGCCTATGACGTTCCACAACATCATGGTCGACATGAGCAACAACTCGCGTCAGGCGTATCGAACGCTGGCAAACACATTGGTCCTTGACATCGCACAGGCATCCGGTATCGATCCGCAGGCCGATCGCACACTGAGCTCTGTGTCTGCAACCAACAAGGCAGTGCTGCGCACCAAGCTTGTGCAACTTGCTTCGGGCACCATCTACCTCGATGACACCGAGGATGTAGAGACAGAGGAAGAACTCCAGCAATTCGGCGTTCGTATCGATGTCTCGATGCTTCCTGTCGCATCCCGGTCTCTCACTGCCCCGAATGGACGGCAATACGCGATTGTGCATAACGCGAAGGTGACAGCTCTGCTGCATCTACTCAGGCAGCAAGACAGCCCCGTCTTGATCGCATATTACTTCACGTGCGATCGTGACATCATCGTCAACTACCTCACCGTCCACGGCTATGACGTGCGTGTCTTCGATGGCACCCGTGATATGTACGAGACGTGGAATAGAGGCGAGATCCAGGTGATGCTCATCCACCCGGCATCTGCCGGGCATGGGCTCAACCTGCAAGACGGGGGTCACACGCTCGTGTGGTACACGCTCCCAGCATCGCTGGAACACTACATGCAGACGAACAAACGCCTGCACCGCGTGGGACAACAGCATCCTGTGAACGTCTATCAGATCCTCACGCGAGGAACGATCGATGAGAAGCTGCCCGGGGCCCTGGAGAAGAAAGAACACCTGCAACAGTCCCTCGTTGATGCTGTCGAGAAAACCGTCGAAGACATCATGACACCATGACGTAACAGCACAGCATCATCACACGTGCAACGGCCTGGATCGCCACTCGGTTTAATCTGGGCCGTTGCACCCCTCCCCCGTATCAATCACAAGACCACAAAGACAAAGAAAGGAGGGTGATCATCGTGAGACAGCCTCTAGCTGTCAGAGTTCGACCAACATCGATCGATGACGTTATCGGCCAAGACGCCGCATTAGGTGAAGGATCCATCATTCGCCACATGCTCGATGCATCTGCGCCGCCTGTCAGTGTCATCATGTACGCCCCTCCAGCAAGTGGGAAAACAACGATCGCGCGCATCATGGCTTCAACTGCTGGAATCCACTTCGTTGAATTATCAGCCGTCTCAGCCAAAGTGTCCGACATTCGAAAGGTTCTCACTGACGCGCAGCATCACCTGGACACAGATGGCACACCGACAATCGTCTTCATCGACGAGATCCATCGGTTCTCCAAGTCGCAACAAGACGTGTTGTTACCCGGCGTCGAACACGGCGTAATCCGCCTTGTCGGTGCAACGACCGAGAATCCTAGCTTCTCTGTCAACAGCGCACTCCTATCCAGGTGCGTTGTCGTTGCCCTGTCGACGCTCACCGATAATGACATCTACCAGATCCTCCAGCGAGCACTCCATCATCCAGATGGACTGGCTCATAATCCACAGGACACATCCATCCCCGATGACGTTCTTCGCACCATTGCGATGAACGTATCAGGCGATGCCCGGCAAGCGCTCACTCTCTTGGAGAGTCTCGATGCCGTGCGCGGCGATGCACCTGCAACGATCGACATGCTGACCTCTCTTGCGCCGCATGCCATCCAGCGTTACGACCGAGATGGAGACCAGCACTACAACATCGTGTCTGCCTTCATCAAATCGATGAGAGGATCTGACCCTGATGCAACCTTGTATTGGCTGGCCAGGCTCATCGAAGGCGGCGAAGACCCCAGGTTCATCGCTAGACGGATCGTCATCCACGCAGCTGAGGACGTGGGCCTTGCAGATCCATCTGTGCTACCTCTTGCTGTCGCTGCACAGCAATGCGTGGCACTCATCGGATTGCCTGAAGCAAGGATCCCACTCGCTGAAGCAGCACTCGCGGTCGCCACGGCCCCGAAGTCGAACGCTACTTACCAAGCGATCGATCGAGCGATCGAGCTTGTGCGAACCACAGGCTCATTGCCTGTGCCGAGGCATCTGGCAGATGCTCACTACCAGGACGCTGAGAAACTGTACGGCAATGGCGTAGGATACAAGTATCCCCACGACTATCCGCATCATGTCGTGGCCCAAACGTATCTCCCCGATGATCTCATCGACCATCCAGATGCATCGATCTTCCGTCTCAACCCGGCAGATACTGGCATCGGCCACGAAAACACAATCGCTAAACGACTGCGAGCCATTCAAAAGATTACAGATCAGAGCGATCACACAGTTGCGGTCTGATAGTGATGAGTGCTGATGCTGATTCTTAAAAAGAAAAAGAGCAACGCCCAGCCATATGGCTGGGCGTTGTTGAGCAACAAACGTATGTCACGACACTGGGATCTCAAGAGCTGAACCTGCATAAATGAGATTGACATCTACAATGCCATTCACGTAAGCGAGTTTATCCACACTCACACCCGTTGCAGCCGAAATACCCGACAGGGTATCTCCTGGCTGAATGATGTAGATGTTACGAGCGCGATTGTCGTTTGCTTCAACAGGAGTCGACACTGGTGGCGCTACCGGACCCACAGGATCCGCAGGTGCCTGATGATCCTGATCGTCAGACTCATCCGGCTCACCAGTATTCATAGGTTGTTGCTTCTCGGGGACGCTACCGCGCCCCGAGGGTGGTTGAGAAGAAACTTGAGGCGATGCTGCTAGTGTGCGACGACCCATATCCATATGGATCCACACAGTCATCAGCATCACCAGAAGTGCAACAGCTACAACCCCCAACACAGCAAAGACAGCGTTGGGACTCTTCCTATCCGCTCCCATATTCACCCTCCTTTCTAACGTTGTATATCATGAGATTTTCTCAAGTCCAATTATACACGCATATGTGTCATACATGTCGAGAAAAGAGGATAGATTATACTGGTGTAGCAGGATAATCCACACTTACCCATAACCAAACAGAAGGAGACCTACTATGGCCAACCACCAGATTCGAGCAGATCAGATTCGCCCCGGACAGAACATCATCGTCCGTGGCCAAATTGAGTACATCCGCGTCCGTTCCCTCATGGGGCCGGAGGACATTGACAAGCTCAACCAGGCGCGCACCAAGTCCCGCTACAAGCTGGACCGCAACAAGCCGTTGACTCGGCTTGCCCTCTACAACGCTGAGGTTGTTCCTCAGAGCCCAGACGGTCAGATGACTCCTGAGGAGTATTACGTCTGGGAACGCATGTTCGAGTCTTCCGACAAGCCGGAGCTCGGAAAGCGTTGGAACATTGACAACAAGGGAGATAAGCTCCCTATCCTCCTGTCGGTTGTCGACGGCAGGGCTAAGCAGATCACGGATAAGGACGTTCCGCCCTCGTCCATGTCGATCCCCACTGAGCCCAAGCGAGATCAGCTCATCAGCGTCATCCTGAACGTCTACCCCTCTGGGATGGGCAACAACGGAATCGGCATCAAGACGATCATCTTCCATGGCAAGCCTGAGTGGTTCGAAAGCAACACTTCCGTCGATCAGAGTGCGCTTGCTGCACTCGGTATCACCCTCGACGGCCCTGTCGTTGCCCAGACCGGTGTCGTCGTTAACGAGGCACCTACGCAGGATGCGACTGTCGCACCTGTTGCTTCCGTGGCTCCGGTTACCCCGGCTGTTCAGCCCGCCGCACCGGTTGCAACGGTCCAGGCACCCGTTGCCACCCCCGTCCAGCAGGTTACTGCCCCTGTCGCCCCTGTGGTTGCTCCCACTGTCCCCACCGTTCCAGCGGCTCAGCAGGCAGCTCCGCAGAACACAGTCATTGATGTTACATCGGGACTGGCTATGCCCGCCCCTGTGACCCAGGCTGTTGCACCTGCTCCGGTGACCGCTCCTACAGCTCCTGTTGTTGCACAGGCTGCGCCCAACCCGCTTGCGGCACAGGTCCTGAACGCGGTTGCTCAAGCCCAGGTTCCTGCTCAGGTTCAGACCGGCTCCGCCTTTGGTACGACGCCTGAGGCTCAGCCTGTCGCGCCCGCCGTGCCTGAGACTCCCGAAGCAACTACGGTTGACTCGCCCTGGTCCATCTGAGCAAAGCGCAAAGATCGCTGATGCATGATTGAGACGGATGCTGCGCGCACTGCGTAACCCAGTGATAGCAGCATCCGTCTCATCGTTTCATCCCCCCTTATCTCTACGACATGAAAAGCACGAAAGGGTACACTGTATGGCCGCACTCCCATCACTTGAGATGTTTGATCCACGTCTCGTATTCCCAAACTTCTATGGCAACGAGGTCATCACCCATGTGCTCGGCCCTCGTGCTATCTGGACGGTATCGGACCCGACATCCAAGATGCCGATCGACATCAGGCATCTCCTTGATGGTTGTTCTGGGTGCACACACCCAGGCCCCGTACGTGGCGCATGGGCACGCGATGAACGCGTACTCGTCACTCTCGATGAACTCACAGCAGGGCTCCCCACAGCATCTAACTGCGCGATGTTCGTCGACGCCCCCTCCCAAGGATGCGTCGTTCTTGACATCGAAAAGACTTGCCCCGCTGATGTACGCGATCAGCTACTCGCGATCGGCGCTCTCTACGCTGAGACTTCTCTATCCGGCAAGGGCTACCACCTGTTGCTCCCTTTGCCTGCATCGTTCAACGAGCTACCTGTTGCGGCCAACAAAGCTGTTCTCAAAGGACCCCACGGGTGGTGGGAGATTCTCCAAGCCAACCACTTCGTCACGTACACTCGCAATCCTGTGCCGACCCCTGTGTCGACAACCGTCGATCAGAATCTCTGGGATCGCGTCTGGCGTTCCGTGGCCGAAGAAATCAACAACACACCGATTGTTACCTATGACGGCATCGATATCGATGAGCGACCGCAACATGAGTGGTACGACTCGGTTCTCCAGACGTTGATTACGCGCTCCAGGTTCTTCGGTCGAACCCTTGACAACTTCGAATTCGACCACTCTCGCTATGAATGGGCCTACGCACAATACATATACAACAACTTGCTTCAGCTACGCGTCAGTCCGCACGAGATCGGTCTGCCATCTGGTAATAGCGTCAGAATGAACAGCATTATCGTCGATGAAACAACTGCATCATGGTTAATATACGAGACGCTCGATCACTACTTGGAGCATCGACCTAAGCATGATGAGACAAGAAGCGGCATGCCGCTGCTACTCAACCTCGCAACACGCGTTGTTGTAGCGCGAGAAACAAATGAATAATCCATAAAAGGAGTTCCATAAATGATCGAGCCCGACGACAAAGAAATGCATCGTTACAACACCATTGTCACTGTCACCACCGACGACATCGATAATGCCGAGCGAGTATTAAGCGAACGACTCACTTATGACGAAGACTACGGTTTTTGGTACGAAATCGATTACGATGCATATGATCTTCAGCCTGAAGAAGATACGCGAGGCATCATTATTGACGCCTCGGTCATCCGTGAAAAGTTCAAGACCCTCATCAATACACTCAGCGATAGCGATCCTGATAATGATCGCATTTTCGATGCATATGAACGCATTAAGGGCAAAAATGACAGCGGTAAACTCAACGCCCTCATTTCATCGATCGATGACAAACGGGTATGGGAACTATTCAATGAAATGTGCGACAGGATTATCGACTACGTCATTGAAACCGCCACCGATACAGATAACACAGACTGAAAGCAACAGGCCCTGGGCTATTAAATACAACCACCCAGGGCCTGTTGCCACCTTGTTACCCGCGCATAATATCAGCATTACGATAAGGATACGGTTAACATGCTACCCAATTGGTATGGAATCAGCGATATTGATTTCGAATATCGCGGTTCAATAGATGATCCACTAATTCACTACAAAGGACGCACATTTAGTGCGAGCGCTATTGAAGATAGCATATGGGATTCTTTTGTTGACGAAACAGGCATCACCAATGATGGAATTGAATGGGAAAACTACATCCGAGATAAAGCTATTAGCTATCTCGACGACATTATCGACTTGTGCGAAAACCAGGCGATTGCCCCAACGCACATTTTGTCATCCTAAATATCACCACGTGTACCACGTTGCGACAACACCGCCGACAACAAGGAGTGCAACATATCCGCACTCCAACCATGGCACACCAACGTGATACCTCAGGCGATTGGCAACAACACTTCGGCTACGAGTCGACACAACGATTCGCGTGTCATCCCTCTCGATCACCTTCCACGTGGACGGCATCAGCGGGTAGTACCACACCCATCCAGCCATACTGGCAGCATCGAGCAGAACATGCGTCACCATACCTGCGAGCAGCCACACGAGAACCGGTGCCACCGTTGCAGCCAGAGCTCCCACTCCGAGCAACGCCCATAGCGTGTGTGTCCACCCTCTGTGGACAATGGGCGACGTAACTGATCGATCCTCACCCCGGCGACGCCACATGGTCCCCCATGGCATGAAACGTCCCAACAATGAGTGTGGCAGATCAGCATCAGCCAACAAGGTGCCGATGATAAACAACGGCATACCGATTGCCACACTGATGTACCAATACGCATCATCACTGATGAATAGCTGGTGAATCCACGTACTCCACGATGCGATGGTTCCACCCAGTACATCCAAACCATCGGACACCCACGATCGAACAGCGTCGATAACACCATACGAGTCAGCTTTATCACCGACTATCTCTGACAGAGGTACCACCTGTGACCAATCGACATTTTCACCAACCGTAACAATTGCTCGACCAATCCCGAGCATCGCCAATCCAGCGATAATGTGATGGGAACCGCGCATAAGCCTATCCTTTCCGACAAACAGGAAACCATACACATGTATTTTACTGAAAAACCAAGGTTTTCGCAAGACTTCCACCCTCTTATATCCCTGGAGCAAGACGGTTTTACATAGTACAACCCGAGATAAGAAATAGAGAATCGGACTGCCTCACGGCGCAGTCTGATTCCAATCTGACTTTATTCAACAACACATTTATTCAGGAGGATACACTTTCATGTTGTTTAACGAGATGCTCGTAGACACCACTATTGACTTGCTTGAGGCTGGACGCGTTCCAGCTCTCATGGGCGAGCCAGGTATCGGCAAGTCGTCGTTCGTCGAAGACGTGGCCAGGCGCACCAACACCCGGTGCTTTACCTTGCCCTGCAATCTGTTGGCCGATAAGGCCGACCTCACGGGCGCGCGGCTTGTTCTGGACGAGAAGACTGGTATCTGGTCCCAGAAGTTCTTCCCACACGACACCATCTCCCAGGCGATTAGTTACGCCAAGAACAATCCGAATGAACAACCCGTTTTGTTCTTGGATGAAATTAATCGCACTACTTCCGACGTTACCTCGGGTACCCTTACCCTGGTAACGTTGCGCCGTATTGGCAACGAAGATTTGCCCAAGAACCTGCGCATCATTGTCGCAGGCAACGACAAGGGCAACGTCACTGCCCTTGATGACGCATCTATTTCCAGGTTCGCCATCATCAATGTTGCACCTGATGCGTCAACCCTCATCGAGATTTTGGGCGACAATCTTCACCCGTGGGTGAAGAAGGTGCTAGAAAAGCACCCTGAAACGGTGTTCGTTAAGAACACCAATGAACAGATTGCTGTAGACGGTCAGGATGATGAAGACGATGACGCCACGGTGTCGGTCTTCGATCTTTTCGACGGAACCGAAGAGATCCGACCGTTCGCTACGCCACGCACCATTGATGGTGTGTCACGGTACCTCAACGTTCTGTCGTTTGATAAGATCGTCAGTCTTATGGCTACGCCATCGGTCACTCGGGATGGCCGGAATATCTCCTATCTCCAGGAGGTCATCGAGGGCCTCACAGGCAACACCTCGTTCACCACCTTGTTGATGGGAATTATCAGCGATGAGCTGAGCAAGGGCTCCACCGGAACCCAGAACGCTCAGCGCGTTGTCAAGCCCCGTATCTACGATAAGCTCAAAGAGGCGTCGAAGACTAGCATCGACGCCATCAATCAGGTCATTGCAACCATGACGGATAACGATGCATCAGGATGCTTCGTGTTCGCCATGTACGAGCGCGAAGACAACACTACGATCATCCAGGCATTGAACGAACGCTTGGACAAACTTGCTCAGAACCACATCAACGAACTCATCGTCTTGTGGTCAAGCGGCGCACTCTACTCAAAGAACTGCGAAACAGTCAATTGTCTCGACCATGGCCTCGCGTTAAAGATCAACACGGTCATTGCCGCCATGGATCTCGACTGAGTTCATAGACATCGTGTCCGGCGTAGCACTTCATTCTCCTTCAGCTACGCCGGACACGGCCATACATAACTTGCTTATTCTCCCCCCTCGTTTATTCAGAAAGGGGTATTAATGGCTTCCATTAACCTCGTTGGGCAAAAGCCCAATTACATTAACCCATACGCATATATTGCCCCTTTCACGGGTGATTGCGATCCGCTTGCTACGCTCGATACTGCGATCACGCAGACCATCTTCGAGCCACTCACACCAGGCGGTAACGTCAATCTAACGATCGACGGGCACGATGTTGACTCTGACGGAGTCAACGATCTGCTCCTTCGCGCTGTTGGCGAGGTTCTCGATGCAAACGCGCAGGCCACTATGGGTGCGATCTTCGAACAATCCCTTATTCGATGGATCCCATCGGCATCATCGCCCGTCGACGAAGCGTTCATCACCCAGGCGGCAGCGCGTTGCAAGCTGCCGGACCCGAGTAAAGCTCTGTACACCACGCAAAGCGACGTAATGCCCACGGCCAAATACGTGCTTGCTGGTAACGCCGGTACGGACCTCCTACTGGTGTCCCTGGGCTGGACTTTCCATCCCCATACTGTCGGCTTCTGGTTCCGTACGGATACCGAATTCGACAGCTTCAAGATGTGGCTGCGTGGCGAACTCACCAAGATCTCATCGAACATTAATCCGGCTGACAACCGGATGTTCCAGCAGTTCGACAAGATCGATCTGGGCGGCCTCACCGAGTCTCTGATTCTGCGAGCAAACGATTCGCAGGCTCTCGATGAGTATTCGTTCGCACGTATTCTCATGTGGGCTCTCAGTACGTGGACCCACATGCAACAGGCTAACCAGCCTGGCGCGCCCGAAACGTGCGGCATACTACCGTTTAGCATCGCTGAATTGGCGCTACCCCGTACGTTGGTCCTTGTCAACGTCGAGGCTCATGCGAGGGCGTCGATGCGAAAAATTAACGCCGAATGGGACATCATCATGAAGTCCCTGCACAACCCGATCAAGCTTGTCACGCCGGGCCAGCTCAGCAAGCTGACCGCACTTGCTCGCGCCCAGCAAAAGGCATCTGCACAAGCTGCTAACAGTCTGACGAATGCTCAGCACCAGACTGGTCGCAGTGGTCGTATCGTGTTCCACAAGCGACCCACCCGACCTGTCGACATCTACAGGTCGGTCATGCGTGTCCTCATGCGTATGTCTAAGGTCAACCAATCACTCAATGCCATCAGGAATGTGGGAACAAGTTTTGTTCGAGCAAACAGGCGTCAGCCGAACGACCCGAACAAGCCAGGTAAGGTTGTGTCTCGCAAATACATGCCGGACATTCACATCTACCTAGATACGTCTGGTTCTATCTCTGAAGAGAACTATGAAGACACAATCAAGATGTTGATCGCCTTTGCTCAAAAGATGGGAGTAGATCTCTACTTCACGAGCTTCTCCCACGTGATGGCGACGCCTGTGCGCCTCCGAATCAAAAATCGCTCCCTTATTCAGGTATGGAAGCAATTCGCTGCCGTACCTAAGGTGAGTGGTGGAACCGATTACGAGCAGATCTACAAGTTCGTTAACGAGAATCCGCCGCTTAAGCGCAGGCTCAATCTGGTTATCACTGACTTTGAATGGTGGCCCGGCTCGTATCACATCGATGTGCCAGAAAACTTGTACTACGTACCGATTTCTGTCCCGGATAATTGGTACGAAGCCTTGCGTCAAAGTGCTATGAGTTTTACGCGTTCCATGAAGACGATCGATCCCACCACGGGATCTCGTATCCTTGGCATGACCAAGTAACATGCACCCTCCCTTCTCTTTGACCATTCACTGGCAAAAGGGAAGGGAGGGATCGCAAACTATTCATTCAATTCCCATTTATTCAAAAAGGAGGCACGCCTATGGGCCTGTCCAACTTCACGCCCAATGACGACGACGCTAACAACCCGACCGGATCAGGCGGTGGCTCCGGTGCACCGAACATCGTCAGCGTTGGTCCGTCTGCGCCAGCCACCCCATCTCATAACCATGCCATCACCGGTGGCTCCGACATTGGTGACATGCTCATCAACTACAACGAGGAACACAAGAAGTCCTCTCCGGCACTCTTCCGTGACGAGATCGTCACACAGACGATGAGCATCATCTCATCGTCGCGTAAGCCGAATGCCCTCCTTGTTGGCCCGGCGGGCGTTGGCAAGACGGCAATCGTCGAGGAAATCGCCCGGCGCATCGCCAACCAAGAGGCATCTGTGCCTCCGCAGCTGGGGAACACGACGATCTACGAGCTGCCGATCGCCACGCTTGTCGCTGGCGCTGGAATCGTCGGCGAACTAGAAAACCGAATCACTGAAATTATTAAATTTGCTCAGGATCCGGGAAATGATGCATTGCTTTTCATCGATGAAATCCACATTATCACCGATGATAGCAACCCCACCTACAGCAAGATTGCACAAATCCTCAAGCCTGCGTTGGCCCGAGGATACCTGCGTGTTATTGCTGCAACAACGACAGGCGAGGCTAAGCGTCTCGACGATGATCCGGCATTCAAACGCCGCTTCTCATCTGTCATTGTCGATGAGCTTACAAGCGAGCAAACTCGCTCGATTCTCGATGTGGTCCTGCCCGGCATGCTTACCCATTATGAAAACAAGGTGGGTGTCGCACCTGATGTTCTTGATGACATCGTTACCACCGCCGATCGACTGATGAGTACTGGGCATCGCCCCGATACGGCAATCACGCTGCTCGATCGAGCACTAAGCCATAGCGTGATCAGTCACCATGCCGCGATCCAGGAAGCATTTGCTTCTGGCAACGCATCGTACGCGCAGATGCTTCAGCAGATCGTTCGGATCCCGCTAACGTCAAAGCGCCTCAATACTATTGCCATGCGCCTTGTGACCGGACAGTCGCAGCCGCCACAGCTTGACGTTGAGACCCTGGAACATGAGCTGTCCCGTCTGAGGGGCCAGGAAAATGTCCTCCCACGTATCGTCGATGCACTGCGTCGACGCGAGCTGGGTATCTTCCCACAGACGCGACCAACGTCGTGGCTCTTCGCCGGGGCATCCGGCGTCGGCAAGTCCGAGACCGCCAAGATCATCGCCAAGATGGTCACTGGGCAGAAGCCTATTCTGCTCAACATGGCGGAATTTCATGATGCGCACACCATCAACAGGATCATCGGTTCGCCCTCTGGCTATGTTGGGTCTGACAGCGCGCGTGAGCGTCCGTTCGATACTCTGGCGTCGAACCCATACCGTGTCATTATTCTCGATGAGTTCGAGAAAGCGCACATGTCGGTGCAGAGGCTCTTCCTCTCTGCCCTCGACACCGGCGAGATCCAGATGGCCAACGGCCCTGCTGTTGACCTGTCTCGTTGCATCGTCATTGCAACGACGAATGCTGGTCGGCAGAAACTCTCTGGATCCCGAATGGGCTTTGGTGAAGAGAAGAACACACTTTCCAAGCAGTCGTTGGCAAAAGAACTTCAAAAGAGTTTCGACGCAGAACTGCTGGGCCGATTCGATGACCTTATTGCGTTCATGCCTCTAGGGGTCAACGAATACGCTGAGATCTTGCGCAATGAGTACGATCGCCAGGTTGCACGAATCTGTGCTGAGAACCCAGGTATGAGCTTTGATCCCATCGATGACGGCACTATCGCCCGACTCGTTGAGGAAACTTGGCTTGTCGACCAGGGTGCTCGCCCTGCAATTCGTGCCATTCGTAGCTTCATCGAAGATTCCCTACTCTCGTCCGCAACTAACTAATACATCAAAAAGCATAAAAGAAAGGTATTCAACAACGATTTCAGTCATCGCTTTTCCCTCCGGAGATAATCTCCTAACGAAGACCTCACAACTCCCTGGAGGATCCGTCATCAATTTCGACGGTCAGGTATTTTTCCGATACCTCCGTGGGGATGACATGTCTCCTGGGTGGATCTCCGCAGCAGGCGAGTATCTGACCGATGGGGCTATTGAAGATCTGATCTCGGACAGCGGTAAGACGCCTCTTCTAACGCGCTTCTAACACAACTCTCTATCGTCCTCATGTGAGTCGCATCCGGTTTGCCCACGCCATACGCATTGCTACAAACTGTACATCATGGCGTGGGCAAACCAACACCATTCGCACACATTTATTAATAAGGAGCCATACACGTGCCCATACATTCTTCTATGCGTAACATGCATACCGTTGAAGACATCATCACCGAAGCCAACGGGACTCGCATTAAGGTCATTGCCGAATACGGCGTCGATAACGATCGCATCATCGTTACCGGTGAGGTGTACTACGAGCGCCAAGATAACGACGGGTACTTCTTTGATAGCGAGCCTGACGAATCTGGCATGGTTCATGACCATATCCTCCAGGCGTTCCCATGGCTTCGCCCACTCATCGACCTTCATCTTGTCGATGTGCGAACTGGTACACCCATGTTCGCACTTGACAATGGCTGGTATTGGCTACGAGAAGACGACCCCAACGATCATTACAACGCCATCATCACCGATAAGAGTCGACGCCGTGCTGCGCAGTATCTGCGTACGACACCTCACATGCTTGAGAACATTGAGACGAAGGAAGACCTCGCACGTCTCATCGAGACAACCCTTGCCCCGGCATGGGAAAAGCAGGTCGATAGCGCCCTCGCACTCTATGGTCTGCTGTCGCCCTATGCACCTAAGATCCACAAGAATCTTGACTCGATGCACATCGTCTACACCGACGAACAGAAGCGCCTCTATGAGCAGCCACTGAGTGATCTGACCGATTCGGGAACACTCATTGATCCTGACACCGGCGATGATATGCCGATCGTCGGCTACACGCTCGTGTAACACTTAAGATCCCCACGTATATCACTGCGCCATCTCTACGGTTGGTCGGCCTATTGGTAAAACACGCTGACGGGCTGACCGACCATAGAACAGCGCATCTATTCATTCAATTCTTATAACGTTTATTCAAAACAGAAAGGAGGGCTCTCCATGCCCATCCTCCTTGATAACCTCGACGAAGCAGTTAAGTCCAGCACCACTGTTGAAGCCACCAAGGCTCGCACCATCAAGACTGCGACGCCGAAGTACTTCTCGTCGCACCTCACTGGTCGCGGTAAGAAGCAGGGCCTGCTCAACAACTCTGTCATCCCAGGCCGCTATCCCACAGGGCTGGACCGTCTCAGCATGGGAACCACAGACCTGCGCTACAAGATGTCACAGACATCCAACGCGGTAACCAGCCGCATCATCCCGATCGGCACTCTCGTGAAGCGCGTTTACGAGCAGGGCTACGGTCGCATGACTGTACCTGTCCCCGATGACATGGATCAGTTCTCCGTGCAACTCACCGATGACACTGACACCTTCGACGTGTGGGCATCCTGCTCTGTGCAGGGCCTTGCTCTGCGCGAAGACAACAGTGGAAAGAGCAAGACCAAAGACTTGCAGATCTCGTATCGCACGATGATCTACGTTGTCCCACCCAAGCAGACCGAAGACATCGATGATCTGAGCGATCAGAGGCTCACTCTTCTCACCAACGATCTTGATGCCATTGATCCCGATGATCCCAACTTCATCGAAGTCGACGATGATGACATCGACCTGTTCGACGACGAGGCAACCGACGAGTTCATCCTTACTGAGGATGAGACCTATCGTAAGCGAGCCACCTTGCTCAGCACGACGATCAGCACCTTCCCCAACAAGGCAGTCAAGATGAGCAATGCCAACCTGGCGTGGGCCATCGTTGACTGGAGCTATGCTCCTGTTGATGATGCTGAGAATCTGCCGTGGGACGAGATCTTCCGCGCCACCGGCATCAATCACTCGCGTAAGCGCGACTTCCTTGACACGCTGGCAAAGTTCTACGCCAACTACAGCGTCTACGACGCTATTGCAAATAGTGCCCAGCGTTGGAGCAGCGACGACATCGCCGACGACATCTACGATGCCATCGATGCGCTTGTGTCGAAGAAGCGCCCCTACAACGACGAGCAACTTGCACAAATGGTGTACGAGCTGCGCTACATGGAGCAGTACAACGTTCCGTTGTCGGCATACCGTAAAATCTACGGCTTCATCAACATGCTCTGCGACCCCCAAACCGCTTCGCGTCTGGTCAAGCAGAACATGAACCTACTGATGAACGACACGCTCAATGATCTTAGCGGCAAGCGTGATCAGCTAGAGCGTGCACCGGAGACCATCAAGACTGTTCCTATGCAGCGACAGCTCTCGCCTCAGCAGCTCGCTGCTGTGCAATCGACCGAGCCTCTCATCTTGACTCAGGCAGGTGCAGGGGCCGGTAAGAGCACTGTCATTCTGGAACGTATCCAGCAGCTTTGCCTGTGTGGTGTTAACCCAGCTGACATCACCGTGTTGTCGTTCACCAACGCGGCAGCTGACAACATCATTCGAAAGAACCGCAACGTTCGTTCCATGACGATCGCGCGAATGATTCACGATCTGTACATGTCGTACTTCCCGATCCACGAGCTCAGCTCTGTGGAGACAATCGCCAACTCCTTGGGTATCTACATGCCTGGGGATCCATTCGCGTTCCAGTTTGCTGAACGTCTGCGCAGGTTGGAGGGTCGCAATTCTGAAGGCGCTCACACCTCGCTAAATAACTTCATCGAGGCTCACCTGGAGCAGACCATTGACGCGCTCAACATCATCAAGCAGACATCTCTGGAACTGGAGATCATCCTGGCTTACCAGATGATCGACAGGATGCCGCTGCCTGCTGGGTTGAACATCCGTCACCTCATCATCGACGAGGTACAGGATAACTCGGTCTTCGAGTTCATCTACTTGCTTCGTCTGGTGAACAAGATGGGCTGTTCGCTCTTTATTGTGGGTAAGCATTGCTCACGTTAAACCCTACTAATTGCGGGAAACTCATGTTTGGCGCGACAACGACCGCGACTATTGGGAAACCAATAGTGCAGCAGATGAGATAACGCTCATCAGATGGTAATACCGTTGTCGTTAATGACAATCCGCAGCCAGTCACCCAAACGTCAAGCCGTGGGAGGAAGGTTCATCGACTATCGAAAGCGCTGACATGTTGTCAGTAATAAGCCATGGGTAATCCCATGGTGAAGCGAGTAGAGTAGCGACCACACACGCATCATGTGGTCTGCGAAATGATGGGCATGTTTGGTAAATCTACCAAACATGAAGATATAGTCAACCAAATCACGAAACGAGGAAATTGATGCACCTCGATACAAAATATCAATGATTCGTAGAGTTCTTCAATCGTGAGAAGAAATAGGGATGCTTCACAAACCCTCTACGAGTTTAGGTCCGCCAACCCCAAGGCGCTAAACGCACTGGAAGCTTCCGGTGTATTCACGCCTTACAAGTTGGAGACCAACTACCGTTCGAATCAGGAGGTACTCGACATGGCAAATGTCCACCTCCTTTCGGAAATTGAGGCGAATCAGCTTGCGCAGATTCGCTTGCGCGCCAACTCGCTCAAGCCGGTCACGGCGGATTCCTTCCAAGAGAAGGTGCGCGTCGTGCACGAGCACTACACGGCAGATCGAAAGTTCCTCACCGATCTGCCTGTACTTCTCTCGAAGCACGCATACTCCTACATTCAGGAATGCGTAGGCCGGGGCGAGCAGGTTGCATTCCTGGCGTTCACACGTCGGGAGGCTTTCGCTATTCAGAAACGCTTGGAGGAGCTATTCCCAGGGCGTTCGGTCATTTCGATGATCTCCGATCGCCGTCGCGCGTCGACGTTCTTCTCGTCATTCATCGAGCACCACTGGGACGACATCGAGGCAGTCGATCCAGCGAACGCATCTTACGTGTTCGCTAAGGAGGTTGTGAACCGGGGTCCGGCCAACAACCAAAACGCCCAAAAGGCGCTTGCAAAGATGACCAGCGAATGGTGGACTACGTCGGCAGCCGCCATTCAGGGGTGGGTCTACGAGTACCAGTCTCACATTATCACCAAGGAGATCTTCTTCGATCGCTTGAAGAAGTGCGTCCTCGATTATGAGATTAGGTACAACTCGATCCGCGATGCGCTCATGCATCGCAATAATGAAGAGCGAAAGATCCGCAATCTTGAGACCAAGGCGGATTTCATCGTTTCTACTGTGCATGGTGTCAAGGGCCTTGAGTTCGACAACGTTGTTGTCATCTACAAGGACCAATCTGATATGTCGGAGGAGAAGAAGCGGCTCTACTATGTTGCGTTCACGCGTGCTAAGAACAGCCTCTTTATCCTCTCTCATGGGGTAACTCTGTCATCGCGTATCGTCAGCGATTACAACCTCATTGTTGATTCGCTGACCAAATCCACCTCTGGTAACGACGTTGATGACGATGGTGAAAACCATGCCGTTGACGCGATCGTTATTGAGGAAGACGATGTTCTCGATGCCATCGAAGACAGCCTCCCCGGTCAGAGCGCGCCTGCACTGCCTGCTCAGGCTGCACCGTCTGCCCGGATTGCGCCAAACAACATCAATGCAACTGATGTCGTCACCCCTGACATCATTGCTGGCATCATCAACGGTCTCAACTCTGGAGCCGACACGGTGACGAGCGAAGAGTGACACTTTCACGCGAAGCTTTTTGCTCCATCACCCCATGGCTCCTGAAATTTCTCAGGAGCCATGGGGATCCGCGATACCCTTACACACTTTCTTCAACCTCTTGAAAGGAACGCTTTTTATGCGAGATATCCGCCAAGGCGACGTTTGGTTCGTCGAAGCCGCACCCGTCCCCGGTGGCGGAAGCATCGGTAACGAAATGTGGTCAGGTCGTCCAGGTGTCGTTGTCAGCAACGACACCATCAACAAGCGATCCGGTGTTGTTCAGATCGTCTATCTAACCTCAAGTAAACGTCGACATATAAACGTCACTCATGTGCCCGTCTACACTAACAATCAACAATCCATTGCCATATGCAATCAGGTAACAAATATCGACACATCTCGTCTCACCAACTACATCGGACGCATCACCCAAAACGAGCTCCAAGAGATCCAGAACGGCATCTCTTTCGCACTTGGTTTGGGAGGCGCAAGACCCGGCGCAGCGCTCCACAAGTGGGAACAGCAGCTCGATGCCCATGGCATCAACCTCTACGATCAAGAACTCAGTCTCAACGACAACATTGATCCAGATACGCGCATCGAAAGTCTCAAGGAAACAGTGCTCCATCTCGCCAAAGAGTGCGATGCACTCAGGGCGGCAATCGAAGCCAATGAACAGAACGCATCTATGTACCAAAAGTTCAAGGAAATCTTCGAAACATCAGACTCACATCAAATCCCATGAACAAAGCCCTGGGCACATAACGTGTCCAGGGCTTTGTTTTTCGCCATCTCGTCAACAATCAGCAGAATCCTCACTACGATCACCATGCGTCAGCGATCGATTCAACGTCGACGACGCCGAAAACTTCAGCACATCGTAACCAGGCACCACACCCGTACCCGACTTGGTGAACTGCACCGTATGACCGGCCTTATGCAACCGGTAAAAACGACCGAATCCCGTCAACATGACCGATCGGCCAGAACGGGTGGTCGTGATGATCTCATCAACAATAGCCGCATAGACAGCTCGCACTGTCGCGCTATCGATACCCGTGCGCTTCGACACAGCCTGTATCAGCTTCGTCTTCGTCATACGATCATGATCAACCGCTTCGTTCTTAGTATTCTTACGATTCTCGCCACCTTCGTCGACCTTTGAAATTCCATTCTTGAAGAGCGCCATGATTCAACCTCTCCCCTTTCACTAGTTCCATCAGATGTCTCACGACGCCCATACACACACGTCTGACGCCGCTTTTGATTATGTTCGTATACCAGTCTAACACATGTATAGATATAGCCCCAGAAGTTTCACCTCCGGGGCTATACCGTTATCAACCTGCATCAACCACCAAATTCGTAGCCACCGGTGTCTCGTCGAATTGCTTCGAACTCAGGATCGATATTACGGGATTGGCTACGAGTCGTCGTTGTCGTCTCTTTCACCATCGTGCCACGAGCCTCCTCAATGTAAGCCGCTCGCATTTGGGATGTAATCCCGGCAGCGGCGATATTGTAAGCGGCCTGTGTCGCCTTATTCAACAATCCGGACTGATTCCCCTGCTGCCGCTCCAATCGCATCTGACGTTGCTTATCCCATTCAGCACGATCAGCCTCACTGACACCGAACAGATCGCCAAGAATACCTCCATCTCGGGGGAAACCATTCACTCCACTCATTGTTCATTCCTCTCTTTCTATGTTGTTCTTGCATTGCATGGGCTCACAACGACGGTTCAAAACCATCGTTACGAGGAGGGCGATTGTCACCACCCATCTCAAATCCGTCATCGACATCATTGAGCTCAAAGTCCGTTTCAGCCTTAAACGCTGAAGTCTTATGGTCGTTGTATTCCTGGTTGTTACGTGCACGTTTATACGCGCTACGTCGACGCTTGGAATCTTCTCTCATTCGCTCCGTGTGCGGATCTGCATGGGCGTTGTCATGGCCAGGCGACTCACGAGCATCAGAGTAAAACTCACCCCGCTGCCACCTGTTATAGGTTTCTTCTGGCGTCGCTGCGAAGTCCCTCATTTCGGACCTCCATTGGGATCCATACTGCTGAGCCCAATGACGCTCGATATCCGGGTGAGACTGCGCTACCAGATCCATTGCACGAACGAACGACGTGGCATAAATGTCACGCTGCTGATCGCGATCGAAACCATCAAATTCCATAGCCTCAAGACCACGACGAGCTCGACGGATCTTCTCACCAATCGCGCCAGGCACTGATTGAACATCCATTGCCTTATCACGCACAGACCAAGCAGATCCATATGCCAGCAACGTTTCGTTAAGATCCTTGATATTGCCATTCAGAGCCGCACGCTCCATCTCACGAGCCATAGCTGTACTCAACGAGAGTTCATGCTGCATCTCGTTATACGGAGGCCGTGCGGTAAAAGAACCACCAGTCACAGGCTCATTCAATCGTGTTGACCAAGTACCGGCCCACACACGACGAACCTCACCCGTTTGCGGATCCACATGATCCACCATATCCATGTCGACTTCGCCATGAGCAGTCTCAACGAACATATTCGCCCAGCGGGGTTCATACCGCATTCGCTGGCCCATGACGATACGGCTAACACTATTAACGCGCTCTGAGCTCAATCCATCTTTCTCAACATCATCCCAGAAACGCTCCATCAGACAATCGTAGTTCTCTCGAAGCACAGCAGGATCAACATCGGAAGAGCGCATCTGGTTAAACATCGCTTCGCTCAAACCGAGATACGTCAACGCCGCACTCGTTTCATTGAACGGAAGACGACCGTTACGATCTTCGGCCTCAATACGGGCCAAACGATACTTCAAAGACATTGGCAGTTCTCCACCATGCTTCTCTCGGTAATGCTCAACTTTGTCACGCACATTCTGAGATTGCGCCCGTCGACGAGCTTCCGCCATGTCTTCGATCGCCATACGAGCATCGCGCTTAAACGACTTCACCTGTTGACGGAAATTAGGGGAGAGCATCCACATCGTAACACCCATACCCACAGATTCCGCCACAGCCGACATTGAAATACCGTCCTTCAATGGCACCAACGCGCTCAGCACCATCATGGAAGCATAAGCCTTATGCTTACCTTGCAGATCATTCATACGCGAGGCAATGTCGGCTTTTCGCTTCATGGATCGCATGTCCATCTGAGACAACACATTCAAATAGTTGTCTGCGCTATACCTCATATCAAGACGCAGCTGCTGTGCCCAATCGATCGGTCGAACAGACGCGCTTGCCTGAGGATTCACAGGTTCAGACTTCGGTTCAAAAATCCGCTCCTTAGTGGTGACCATGGTGTCTTCAAAATCAGCTGTATTCGGCCTACTAACACCCTTACCATAACGAGGGGCGGGAAGTTGACGAGGGGGTCGCATTGTGTCATTCTCCTTTCATCACCTGACATCTGCTGAGTATGCGCACTCTATACAAACAGTCTGGCACCGTCACGAAGAAGCGCATTGACATACGTTTCTTTCTCAAGTGCATTCTTGTTGATAATCACCATTACCTTGTCGGCAAGACTTCATGCGGATCAAGACCATAATGCTCTTTGATCTCGTCATCAGTTGACTCTTCGTACCATATTGACATGATCATCCCCTTTCGTTAAATCATGCGTTTGACTCGTATACCAGTATATCGCACTATTGCAACGATGACAGCATAAAACAATGCATGACAATATAAAGAAACAGGCCCCACCAAATGGTGAGACCTGCTTCGTCCTGGCTTCGGCGCACAGCGATCACAGCTCGAAACCGTCGTCGACACTCGGAGTCTGCGCCTGCGGCTCAGGGGTATTCACACGACGAGCAGTCGGTGGAACACGCGGCGTCGATCGGCCCACAGTGATACCGCTGCCAGGAAGCGCCGCCTGAATCGAACCCGATCGCTGAGCCGGAACCTGAAGCGTAGACGGCGCAGACGCAGAAACAAAAGGTCGACCCTTCTCGTCGCGGCCATGCGAAGCCAACCAGTTCTTAGCGACATCACCTACCCGCACAGGGCCACCGGTGCGAGCCGGTTTCCCACTCGCAACCGAAACATGCTCAAACTGCTTCTGAGGACTCTGCTTCGACTGCGGAATCGGAGGAACAGACTGCACAGACCGAGCAGCTCTGATAGTCGATGGCGGCGGAACGGTCGTCACACGCGTGCCCTGAGGCGGAGCAAATCGATCGAAGCTCGGAATTACCGGAGCTGGAGCAGCAGGCTCAGCCGTACGCATCTCCTTCGCAACCTCACGATAATGAACGCGTGCATCGTTCAACTTGCGCATCTGTTCATATGAGCGAGTCAACGACTCACCCCCGTAATAGGCCATATACCCTTTTTCAACAAGCTTGATGGCATCCATAGCCTCATCATTGATCAGAACACCACTCCATGATGCATCAGAAATCGCAGAACGCAGCTCCTCACCACCGCACTCTATCAACGCATCAAACCTATACGAATTATCACTGTTCATATAAAGCTGAGCATTCTGAACAAGCAGCCTAGCGCTATCGCGCAGAAGCGCATTCACATGCGTTTCCTTCTCAGGCTCATTCTTGTTCACGATCGCCATCACCCTATCGGCAAGGCTTCCCGTCCACTCATGCGGATCAAGACCATAATGTTGCTTGATCTCATCATCTGTTGGATCTCCATACAGCGCCTGTACAGACTCACGCTGACGCTGCTGATAAAGACTTCCGTAATCAGGTTGATGCATCTTGTTGTATTCATACATAAGAGACTCCGCGCCAAACGGGATCACATACTTGTCATCCACAGCGGTAAGAGACAATAGATTCTCATCATTGATGAGAACACCGCTATGCGCCACCGTGGAGATAGCATCGCGCATCTGCTTATCATCCTCCAGTTCTGGATGATCCTGCGACTTATACGCATAAAACTGCACACTGTCACGCAAAAGCGCATTCACATGCGCTTCCTTCCCAGACGTATTCTTGCTGATGATCGCCGCCACCCTATCGGACAGCGACCCCGTCCACTCATGCGGATCGAGACCGTAACGCCCCCATATATTGCCATCGGCTGGGCCTTCATACCAAATCATTGACATGATCATTCCTTTCGTTGTGTTGCATTCGACTCGTATACCAGTATATCGCACTATTGCAACGATTATGATGCAAATCCCGCACATAAAGACGTAGAAATACGAAGAAGCAGGCTTCACCCGTCAGGCGAGACCTGCTTCTTCATGGCTTCAACGCGCCGTCACACAGTGATCACAACTCGAAACCATCATCCTCGCGCTGCTGGACTTCATCAGCAACCAGACCGTAACGCTCAGCTGCACTGATCCCCGTATGCGAGCGCACCGGAACAGCCCACGATGTCGACTTGCGTCGACCGATCTTCTCGTCACGCTCCACGCGTGCCACAGTGTCCTCCATGGCAATCACCGGTGCCTCAGCCTGTGTCTCCACATCAGCCTCCAGCACCTCACGCACGCGAGCTGGTGCAAACTTGACGTTCCACTCACCCTCAAAAAGGTTCGCGCGAGCTTCGGCCAACGCTTGCATCGTGGTGAAATCACCACCATATGCCAAGCGATCCATTGGAGATGCAAGCTGCTCAACAGTCTTCTCGTCTTCCAGATTCAACATCATCCCGTTACTATCGCTGAGCGCGTTGGCAACCTTGGTGATGTTATCGCTGTTCACAGTCACACCCAGACCATCATCGCCGTAGAATCGCGTAAACGTCTCTACCCACTGATCCTTGGTAGCCTGAACCGGCTTGCGATCCTCGCCCATCACAGTGTTCCACACACCGAGGTCAGAATCCTGAGCAATCAACTGGCCACGCCACAGACTGCGAGCCGGACCCATCAGCAACTCGTAACGGTTACGAGCATCCACTGGATCGTGTTTCGCTTGCAGGATACTCTGCGTCACCGGGTAGGTCAGTTCCAACACAGCCTTGAGCTCCTCGTTACGAAGAGCGCGCACGCCACGTTGAGAGAATGTGCCAGCCACACCTGTACCAAACGACTTCACAGCCGTTGCATACATCGTACCGAGCTGTTCCTTGCGCGTGACACACGTGGTGGTCAGATCCACCTGATTCTCTGGATCATACCCAATGTACCGAGCGTAATCCAGCATCTTCTTAGGCGAACCTTTTGCACCGGTCTCGATACACGCAACTTCGACAGACTTCATGTGTTCCTGAACGGAGCCGAACGACAGTACTGCTTCACCGTACTGATGCTGGAGCGCGTCACGATACATGTAAGACGCTGCATCCACAACATCACGACCTGCTTCCAGGAACTGCTCACGAGTCGCATTCCCCTCAGTCAGATCGTAGTAGGCGTCATTGGCGCGCTGATGAACCTCATCCATCGCATCCGCATGACGCTTGTCGTAGTGCTGAGACACCTTCACGTCCAAGGCATTATGCATGGCGAGAGGGTAACGACCCTCGTCATCCATACTCTGACCCAGATCAATGAGGTTAGCTTCGACCGTCAAGCGTTCAAGCGCTTGATCATGCGCCGGACCATTGCCCAGCTTCACGACGGCGACAGAATCGCCGTCGAAATCACCATCGAAACATTTCACCATGTTCGGGTTGACACTCACGCCCGTGAGACGATCATCGATCGCCACGCGCATGTAACGAACACCAGCGTCACGAAGAACCGGGTCACGCCAAACAAGCGCATAATCACCATCACGCAGATGCAGCTTCTTCGCGAGCTCCGGGCCAACACCAACCTGGTCGATGTCCAGACGAGGATCACCCGTCCACACAGCAGTGGCCGAGTGCGGCAGACGCGACGCCATGAGACCTTCCTTGAAGACATTACGCTTACCGGTAAACCGGCGACGCATGATGTCTTGCGTAATACCATCGTACGCGGTCTGCGCACGATGCATTGCCTCAGCCATCGTTCGACGAGCATCGGAAAGATCCTTGCTCGACAGCTTCCCAGAAGCCGCACGATCAGCAGCATGCTTGTAGCGTAGCGACCATTCACGGATCGCAAGATAGCGATACGTGTAGTCATGAACCGTAGACGTACCATCATCCAGATCCTGCCCTGATCGCAGATGCGAGCTGAGCACCGGCACACGCCACGTCGTGTCGGTTGCATGAGGGATACGAGCACCCGTGGGCATCGTTAGCGGGAACGGAATCTCCATATCACCGCCAGCATCACCAATCAATGCAGCAAAATCGCGACGCACACGACGCACGTCGAACGATCCACGTTCAGTGAGAGGCACATCCCCCATCTCGATGAGTCGACGCTCTCCGCCAACAGCGAGGTCGTCATGACCCTCACGCAGCGTTCCATCGGGTTCAATGTCGAGACCGCACACCAGCGCCATTTCTCGCAGTTGTGCCAACGCTTGCAGGTTGCCACCGTACATCTGCTCCAGCACCTTGTCGCAGCCCTGAGACTGCAACGCCCATGCCAGCTGCGACGACGCCTTACGACCCTGGCCAGCTCGAATCGCGGCCTCGTCGTACGCAGCCGTCTTCGCATCAACGGTCATGTGGGTACCGATAAACGACACCTTACCCATACCGGCCTCAACAACCGTGCCGTTGGGAAGGCGAAGCGGCGCAATCTCTTGCATTGCCTCACGAGCCGAACCACCATTGAAACGAGACACGGCACTAAACGGTGCCATAACAACATCCAAACCGGGATTCTCCCGGAACAGAGTCATCATGTCGGTCGATCCATGAAGATCTTCCATCTCTTCAGGGGACAAGTCTGCATGGCGATCGACAATAAGGGAGATCACGCCCTTATTGCCATGCATGTCGGAGATCTTATCTCCGACAATCAAATCACGCATTTCACCGTTCGTTCCACGAACGCGATACTGACGAGCAAAGTCAGCAGACACAACGATGGAATCTTCCATCGTCCAACCACCAACAGTCATAAACGCCGTACCCACGGGCTTCGTTACGTTCGATGCATTCATAAGATTAGAAGTCGTCATCTGTTGACGATCGAACGGATCGTAGCTCATAAGCTGAGCCTGCTCGGTCAACATAAGGGGTGCGCGATCATCCTTGCGAGAACGCACGATTGAACCATCAGGATTCACCTGGGCTCCCGACACAAGATAGCGAGTGACGCCCTGGTTGACACCACTCGATGTCATAATCGGATCGAAATAGCCATCGGCTTCTTCACTCAGCAGCGACATATTACGACCACCGGTGAGAACCCACGGATCCATGGTCGTATCGTTGGCCGGATCACCGCCGATGCCTTGTTCCCGAGCACGAGATGCACGGAAATCAGCATCAATCGTCGACCCATCACGTAGAGCGTTCGGGTAACGCACGCGACGCGCTTCGGTGGCAAGAATGGCACCAAGAATCTTTGGATCCATACCCTCTTCGAGAGAGCGCTCGTAATGATCCGCGCGGTGGCGCGTATCCGACAGACGACGGTACACACTGTTCAACGAGGCGGGTTCACCCACACGAGAACGACCTGAGAGCACATCAGCCTGAACTCGGTATCGAATCGCGTCACTCATCTGCTGCTCGTAACCGATCAGCCGAGTCCGTTCTTCGAGGGACTTGTTCTCCCCTGCCTTTTGAGCAACTACGCGCGCGTCAAAACCAGGCACGATCATGAGATCGTTACCGGAATTAAAGTGGGTGATGATCTCACCGTTCTCGCCGCGAGCAAAGATCTGTCCGATCGTGCCGCTCACAGGCTCTTCCTTACCTGTTTGCGAGCGCATAATCGCACCGGTCCATTCCACAACGCCGTTGGCGTCAACACGGATGGAACCCGGCGTCACAGCGCACGATTCAAGCGTGTCAGAGACAACCTGAAGCATCGACTGTGTGAACTCATCATCGACAACATCCATCGACAGTGCTGTCGATTCATCAAATGCGATCAATCGATCTCGGAACGTGTTGGAGTAGAATGAATCCCCAGCAATCTTCTCCTTGGGCATACCCACACAACGCGTAGCAGCAACAAGGTCATCGTTGTTACGCCACTGGCCGTGTTCGCTCGTCATATAACGAGCGGTACGCACAGGATCAAACACAAAATCATCAGAGTCGATGTACTTATCAATACCGATCTGAGTATCGAGCAGATCCCGGAGATGAGCACGAACACGTTCTTCCGGGGTTCCCGTGTATGCTACGGAACCAGCCAGCATGTCGTGAACACCGGACAGGTCGCTCTCCTGATCCATATCATCGAGCAGACTCGTCGCCTCAGCGTACTCAGCACGAGTGGCCTCGGGCTTCAGCAGAGTTGTCTCAGCACCGCGAAGCACATCCCAGTACGCACGACCCACGGCTGCAAGATCAGGATCACCAGACAGCATAGGGATGTACGTGCCCTCACGTGCGGCATCCTCATGATCGCGGAACTGCTGAATAAGACCGTCAACATCAAGCTGCTCGGCCACGTTCTTGCGTGCGCTGTGCACAGCATCGTTGATAAAAACAGATGCCTGGTCACGACCCTCCGGCGTATCAGCAAAGAACCGAGACGACGCAGAACGTTCTTTCGTCTGACGACGAATCACAACCTGCTCGCCGTTCATACCGGGCATGTCCTTGTACGCACTCGTCAGTGTTCCAGTGGAGAGATACGACTCCTGGACCGTCTTACCCTTGCTGGTCTGACGCTCGCCCACTCGACCCACGAGGCCCTTGCCATCCTTGCGCTCCACCGGTCGACCCAGAGCGACACGCACGAGGTCGCACACCTCGTCAACAGTTGGCACATAAGCCACCTGCTTGTTGTCTCGACGAGCAGTCGTGGAGAAGTACAACGTCGCGCCGTTGTCATAAACGCGACCGACCCACTGCTCTTTGTCGCGTGTATCGGTCAGGCGCACGGTCATGTTCGTACCCGTCAAACGAGCACGAATCTGACCAGGACGCAGATCCTTCTCGATCGTGTAGGGGATACCCTCTTCAGCCAACATATCGAGCACAGCTCGGGAACGAGCCAGCGCATCAGTGCTCATGAACTGACGGGCGTTGTAGCGTCCTGTTTCAGGATTGCGAGCACCATCGAGTACCCATTGTCGAACGTCATTGTATTCAGACGTTGACATGCGACCCATGAGCTCGGTGAGACTCGCGATATCATCGAGACTCAGTGCACGGCCTGCTTCCTTCGCCTTCCCTTCGTCAGTCAGGCGGTACAGGTTGAACTCGGAGGTCGTCACTCGCTCCAGGTTGCTTGGCTTGCCGTCTGCATATGCGACGATGTCACCATCGAGCGCATACAGAATAGATGTCCCAGCCTGCTTCACGGTGCGGCGGCTACCCCACCTGGGATCATACGGAGAGATCGGCAAGCGCGGACCAGCTGCACCAGCCGAACCCCTCAAGCCCACGATCGACGTGAACTCTTCGTACAGAGTCCTGTAACCCTTACTATCTGCACCAGCATGATTGAACAAAGGCTTGTAACCGGGTACATGCTCTTCCATGACACCTTCGATAGCGTTCAGAGCTTCGAGAACACTCAGATCCCCGTCATTGAAAGAACGACCTTGTTCGTTGAGACGCTCTTCCATGAGATCCCTCAGATGTCGACCCTGGGACACAAGAATAGGCGTCCCGGTCAGTTCTGAGGTTCGATTGATCGTACGAGCGATCATGTACTCGTACATGTAACGCCGTAGACCGGCGTTTCGCGTTTGCATAACGCATTCTCCTTTCGTAAGTTCGATCCAGTCGGATCGATCGGGTATTACCCTTCCATTCTACCCGATGAAACCTCCTATTTCGACTGGAAACGCAAGGAAAACAGCATAATCACATCTACAAAGACCGATAAACAGCGTCACTCTAACACAGACCTATACCTCATGCATCTATGATACACTGAACCATATAAACACCATCTAAAACGGAGGCGGACAACATGCCAAGAAAACCCTCTCAGACTCTTGAGCAGTTCAGCTCAGCCCTTGCTGATCAGCTCGTAGATCAATCACTACGATCGATCGCTCGCGGTTCGGACAAGAAAGTCCAATGGCGCTGCCCCGTTGACTCTCGTCACGTGTGGTGGGCCAGCCCCATGAACCGCACAAACTCGAAGAACCCGACCGGCTGTAGCGTATGCAACGGAAAGACTGTCATCCCCGGTGTCAACGACGTTGCCACCACTCACCCCAAAGCAGCCGCTCTCATGGTTGATAAGAAACTACGGACGAAGCTCACCGGGTCTTCCAATAAGAAGGTCGAATTCTGGTGCGGCAACCCTAAGCACGACCACTGGACTGCGCCACTCAGTAACGTCGCACGCCAAGGGACGCGTTGCCCCCAGTGTTCGGGCCGTCGTCCCGTCTTTGGTAAGAGCGACTTGGCGACTACTCACCCCAAGCTAGCCGCTGAGCTCGTTGATCAATCCCTTGCTACCACTCTCAAGCCAGGATCAAACACATCCGTGCTCTGGCAGTGCCCAGCAAACCCCAAACACACGTGGAAGGCAACGCCGTACAGCCGTACGGCTAAAAAGACTGGCTGTCCATATTGCTCGGGAAGAAAGATCGTCCCTGGTGTCAATGACCTAGCGACCACACACCCCACTCCGCACCCAAAAACCGCCAAGCGATACCAAATGCGCCTCACCGAGATGGTACAAGCACTTGTCCCTGGTAGCCCAGTTCTCAGTGACGACCATACGGTTCTCCCTTCAGGCAAAGAGCTAGATATTGTCGTCCCTGACCACCACCTGGCTATCGAATTCAACGACATATTCTCTCACTCCGAGCAAGCAGTCTTCGAAAGACACGCCAAGCCTCGCCCCCACGGCTACCAGCTTATTCACGTGTGGGAAGATGACTGGCTGCATCGACGTGAGATCGTTCTACGCGCTCTCGCCCACAGGTTGCATGCTGTTGACCGCCTGCCCGATGTCCTCCCCGACATCAACCCGTTGGCTTGTCAACGTCTTTACGCACGCAACCTCACGGCGAGACGTGTCCATGGGGGTATTGCCAGACAGTTCTGGCAGGACAATCATCTCCAGGGGCCTGTTCATTGCACCGTCAATGTTGGCCTCTATGATCAGGACGGTGTGTTGCGTGCTTTGCTCGGCATCGGTCGCAAAAACCACGGTTCGCGTGTCTCGCTGCCAGAAGGAACATGGGACATCCAGCGTTATGCAACACTGGGTGTTATTGTCGGCGGTTTCACCAAGCTCCTTGCTCACGCTGAGACGCTTGTGCCTGTCGACACGTGGACATCATGGAGCGACAACGACATCTCTGACGGTGGGATGTACCAAGCAGCGGGTTTCGTCGTGGATAAGCGTCAAGCTCCGAGCTATAGCTACGTCGGACGCAAGACCCGGTGGGAGCGTGTTCACCGCTCCACGTACACCAAACAGCGTTTCATCAACGATCCCGACCTCACGTATCAGTCTGGTCAAACTGAGCATGAGGCAGCATTGATCAACAAGCTCTACAGGGTCTATGACGCAGGTAAGACCCGTTGGGTCAAAACCGTTGCACGCTGAATCCGCATAGCGCACAACACAGAACCGGGTGGCAGTCTATTGGACTACCACCCGGTTCTTACGCATCTCTCACGCTACGAGAATCACTCATTCTCACGACGTTCGAACACTCGCGCAATGGCTCGATCGAAAGCACCTCCACCGAGATCCTCCCACGACTCCAAGCCGTGCAAGAACTTATAGAAAGCATCATGGACTCGCCACGAACCTAGATCCTCGATCTCAGAGATCGACTCATCGTCAGCATACACACCGCTTGTCTGATCAGACGACGCATCCCGAAGAGTACGCAGCTCATCGCTCGACACACCCTGGCTGATGTAGACCTTCCCATCCAACGAGCACAGCGAACCATTCTCATCAGTTCTGAAGAACCTGGCATCAGCCACCATTGCATGCTTCGCTTCACGATAAGCAGCAACGATGTCACCATCGAGCTGGTGCAACACATGCCCGCTATCGCTCACAAGGTCAGCACGACTGATCTGACCTTCGGCATAACGCATTCGTGCCCGATCGGCCAACATTTCTTGACGAGCAGCAAGATCCTCTCGAACCTCTTCGTTGATCTCGTCATCCTCGTTGAACATGTCGTAACCCGATACCACCTGAGCGCGCAGAGCGTCTTCACTGTCCATGTCGTACTCTTCGTTCTCCATGTCGCGACCCCTGCGCTCTTCCTCGATGGAAGCGATAAGGTCCATGACCTCAGCAGAGTACACGTCAGGATCCAAGATCGAGATACCGTAATCATCAAGACCATATGCCTCCTGATACAACTCCATCGCCTCAGCTGCATTCGCAGCCTGCTCAATGCGCTTATCCAGCATTGTCATGAAGTTTGGCTGATTCAATCGCACATCGAACTCAAGAGCAGATGAAAGGGTCGGGATGGTCTGAAGCGAATACTTGTGCCCCGGGTGTTTGATCGTGTTACTGAACAAACGCCACGACATAGGCAAAATCTCCGCATTACGGTTCCAGATCGGAGAAACACCCGCCGAGAAAATGATCGAGTTACGCTCAGGCAAGAACGCCAGATCGTTGTACCCGATGACACTTTCTTCCTTCGCGCTCACCGTATACGACACTTTACCCTCGACGTTCAAACTTTCGATGAGACGCTCGGTATCCTGAGTCACCGTCTTCGAATCACGCACCGCACGGTGACGCGTACCCGACATCTTAGCCAACGTCTCAATCATCGTATCGTCCGTCGACTTCAGGAACACGATATTAGCAACGTTACCCTGGATGATCTTGTCTACACTGTCGCCATACACGTCTCTGGCCTGCTGCAACGTCTGAAGAATCAGCGTAAATTGCTGCTCCTGACCCAGACCAATTGACAGCATGGTCTCGAAACCAGCAATACCGTGCCCCTCGGACTGCAAGTTACCGAGCTCGTCCAGCATGAAGCGAGTCTTGTACAGCGGCTTCTGGTTGCTCTTCGTCATGTACGACTTATCGAAGTTCAGATCCACCAGCTGCTTCACAAGAATCAGCACAAGCTTCGCGTATTTCATCAAGTGGGGTGGCGTCACCAGGAACACAGCCTTCGGCTGCTCCGAGTAACGCACCGATGACAAGATAATCGCGGGAACGTCTTCCTTCACGGCCTTCGGAACACCAGCTTCATCCAGCAAACGAGTTGTCGAATAACGCAGATTACCTGGCACAAGAACCCCATTGGAATCCTTCACCATCTCGATCAAAACACCATTACGAATAATCTTGTTACCCGTGATCGGATCCTTGACGAACCTACGACCGTTCAACGAAAGCTGATAGCCCTTCGTAAACTGGAAGTAGAACGTCTTGAGCAAGACACCCGTATGCGGATTGAACAAACGCAGTCGCAAGTAAGCAACATCGTGGGGGAACTTCCCATCGAAGTAATACCGGGCCCAACCCGTGCGTACCACTGTATCCTCGTGTTCGAAATCTTTACCCAGATTGTGCTTGAGCTCAGGATCCGCAAAAGCATCCCATTTTGCCTGGGCATTGACCAAACCATCACGCTCGGTGAAGTTCTGAGCGAATCGCACGCCGAAACGACGAGGGAACGACAGGCCACCGAGATCGGTGTTCTGCGACGGAGTACCGGAAGTCAACGTCGAGATCGTCGGATCAGTGAAGAACGACATCGCTGTGATAGCGATACCGTAAACAGACGCGAGCATCTTTTCAGCCCCAGCCATCGCACGCAGTGCGTTGTTCGCATTAGCGATCAACGTACGCATCGTCGATTGCGGTAGAGCCTCAGTGGCATTGAAGAACAGGGTGAGCAAGTCAGATTCTGGCTTACCTTCCCACAGGAACTCAATACGCTCAGCCTGTGCCTTGTCGTGCTCGATAAGAGCGTCTACTTCATCAGGATCCGACGATTGCTGATCGTAGTAGCCGTTTTTGATGCGCTCGGTAATCTGAGTCATAGGAGACTTACGCTTCTTCGAAGTAAGCTGCACAAACAACTGATAGCAGTTGTAGAGCGTCACCTTACCCCACATAGTATCGAGCTTCTGTTCCAGAACCTTCTGATCCATACCGTGTCGCATCGCGTATTGACGCAAACGATGCTCTTCCTCCAAGTAATAATCAATGAGACCGTACGCCGCACGCTTAAATGCATTGTTTGCAGCGTTCGGCCACACAGGATCTTCTGCACCGTCCACAGGGAAGAACACGTCAGCAATGTTCTCAACGTAGAGAGCACACTTTGTCTGATCACCTTCACGAGCAGCTTCAGCCGCCATTCCAAGAGGGTTGTAGATATCTGTCTTCATGTCGTTGATCAGGTTGAACTGGACGACCTGGAATCCGCGCATGGTGGCACGGACATAGTTCTTCACCAAGAGCTCACCCTTAGGATCATTGATGACCATGTTATCTGGACGCTTCTGACGCATCCAGATGTCGAGCATCGGCTCGATATACGTCTGACCCTTACCAGCACGAGTCATAGCAAGAATCATGGTGTTCGCAGGAGCAGTATCCACGTAATACACACCTGCTGGACGCTGAGGTTCATACGAGGGCAGCTCCCACTCGCCATTCACAAGATCAGCAAGAGTGTTGAAACCCTTGAGCTTGTCTCGGTTTGCATTGCCTGGATTGTAGGGCACGTTGCGGGGGTCGAGGCGACGACGAAGCTTCTTGTTGTCTGGCAAACCCGATGCGTTCCACAGAGCTGTTCCGAACTCCTCGTCAAACATCGGTACCATCTCAGTCACAATGTCACCATTCTCGTCGGTAAGAGCCTCACCAGCAAACAACGCGACATCGCCATCCTCATCGAGAATGTCCTTATCTGTGCGCTGTGCGAATGCAACCTTCTTAATACCCTTATTCGAGACCATCGAGTGAGAAATCAGCGTCGTCGCACTCACGCCTGTGTGTGCGCCAACATCAGGAACAACGTCGAAACGCTCACGCACTTCTTCCGGGAGCGCCACGTGTTGATCGTTCTTGTACTGGTTGATATCAGTCGTATCCCTCATAAGGTTCTGTGCCTTGAGGTTGCGCATCAAACGCATCCGAAGCAACGACCATGCGAGCAAACCTGCAATCGATGACGCAGTAAACTTCATCCAGTTAAGCGAGAGCATCCAACCGATCACGCCCTGCGGTTGCGCAGACAACTTCGTATCATGATCGGCTTTTTCCGCCGACACAGCAGCAACATGCCACCCCGGCTCGGGCACATCGTCCTTGTCGTAGCACGTAGTATCAGACGGATCCGGTTCACCGTTTTCCAAAGCCGGAGAGAAACACTTCTCGCTCCACATAGGCTTGTTCAGTTCTTCAGTGAGAGCCTTATTCTCCACAGCATAGCTAGGAACAGATGAACGCCACAGAGCGTTACCCGCCATAGTCACACCCATGGAGACAAACGAGAACAACACCCATACGAGAATAAACGCGAGAACGCCAACGATGGTAGACGCGATCTCACGCGACGTAGGCGATAGCTTCTCTTCAATGTCGCTGCGCTCTAGTTGCTGGTCGCCGTGAACATCCTGATATGCCAATGAATCGAGCTCGCTTTGCTTACCCAATTGAGCCCACGCTTGGCTACCACGTTCACGAGGTGCGGATCCACCGGGCTTCTTTCGCCCAAACACCATACGAACCACCTTTCTCTTCATCTACTGTTTCTACATCTTTCGATTTGGCTGATTCACCAACCTAATCATATCAGATATAAGCGGCCCAGATAAACAGCGGACGCAAAAAGAGATGCGGTGAGGATTCACCCCACCGCATCTCTTATGTCGCGTAACAAGCGATTGTGACTAAGCGCCAATTCCGCCAATCGATGCCACACTATCAACAACAGTGTGAACCTGAGCAGTCCACGGCATCACCATCGCGCCACCCACACTCGGGCTCATCGCAGTGTTCAGCAGGATACCAGCGATAACACCCACCGCAAGGAATGCAAGAGCGACAAGCACGGCAAGAGCAACGTACAAACGGTTCGCACGCTTCGCCGTAAGACTCTCGCGGTTGATCTGGGCAATCAGAAGATTCTTGTCGTTCTCCTGAGAGGCGATCTGGCTCTCGAACTGACGCGAGATCTCTTCACGCACCACGTTCACACGAGCAGCTTCCTCTGCCGTGCGCTCGTTAGCGCGCTGGATCTCTGCCTGGGCCTGGGTCAGAGCAGCCTCATTCTCCTCACGCATACGCGCGATGAGCTTATCAGTTTCCTCCTGCGAGGCAGACAAACGCTTCTGAGCTTCATCACGCTCACGCGCGATCTGCTCGTACAACTCCTTCTCACGAGCTGCGAACTCAGCAGTCTTTTCCTCGATAACGTTCTGGCGAGCCAACTGCTCACGCAACGCTTCGGCGCGAGCGATATCTTCCTTACGATTCTCGTCAAGGAACTCACCCATCTGGATACGGAACTGCTCCATCAGCTCAGCCTCACGAGTCACCTGCTCCGAGCGCTTCTCGATGAGATAGTCCATCACCTTCGTGATAGATGCATCGAACGACGCCTGCGCAGACGCCTTGCGCGCATCCAGGATCTCACGACGACGAATTGCATACGTATCATCGATCGACGCACGCAGCGTTGGCTCTAGCTCAGAAAGCTCACGATCGAGCGCTGGCTTATGGTACGTATCATAACGAGCCCGAGCGCCAACCATTTCTGCATGAATGGACTCTTCTCGCTTCTGCTCATAGTTAGCGATAATAGCGGCACGCTGAGCACCGATAATGTCGACAAGCGCGTCCCGAGACTTCTGGGCATTGACGTTAGCCTCAGCCAGAGTCTGGGCCCAGACATTTTCAGCCCCTGCCTCCGTACTCATCTTGGCGGCGATTTCATCACCTGTGTTCGACACAAGAGAGAAGAAAAGATCGCGCAGCTCATCAATATTACGACGGCGTTGGTCAGCCAACTTATCATTGGCCTGCTGCGACAGCAGCTTGATCTGACCGTCAAGCCAGTTCTCGTTATCGAGATGGTCAAGGGAGAATCCGGTCGGATTCTCCACTTCACGGCCAAACAACGCCTCAAACGGCGTCATATCGACCGTGAAACCAAGATCCTCATCAAGGAACCTACGAGCCATCGTGTCACGCACCGCTTCACGATTGAAGACACGATCATCCTCAACCGGCATAACACCATCCGTAGCGGTCGTTACAGTTGCTTCATCATTGGTTTCAGACTCAGAATCCGCATCGAGATCCTTAAAAGGATCCTCCACATCATCATCGTCATCGTAGATACCTTCATCGGAGGGTAGATCATCGTCCAACGACATATCGTCATCCGGGATCTCGTCTGGATCAAAGTCGGGCAAATTATCGACGTTATCCACAGACTCATCGGACGTATTGGTGACAATGTTGATATCCTCGGTTTCACCAGTCTCATCGGCGCTTTCAACCGACACCTCACCTCCGAGTCGACGCCACAGAGACGGGATAAAGGAAGCCAAGGAAACGGCACCAGAAGAGATCGACTGAGCCTGCTCCAATGTCACAGTATCCTTATCTCCGGCAGGAATATCGGTACTCTCAGTTGATTCATTGTAATGAATCGGGTTCACCGAGATAGAACCATCTGCGCGAATATCCACAGAGGTCAGCATAAAGATAACCCCATCAAACAGGGTGTACTCGCCCATTCCTTCCGGGCCAAGAGACTGCTCGGTCGGAATGATGCCCAGGATGTTATGACGCAACATGTCCTGGGTCTCAAAAACCTGGATCTTATCATTCGCGATTCGCTGAAGAATCGATCCCTTATCCTCGTTACCCTTGGCAGAGATCTTACCAAGACCTCCGATGCCCCCTTCATCAACAGGAGCATCAACAGGCAGCGAGAGAATGACGCCAACGCCATTAGGCAGCAGCCACGGCTGATTACCGCGAATGAGATCCAACGCTGCGCCGGGTTCCGTTTCATCGATGACAAGAGCCAAGGAATCCTTAGCCTTCTTAGCCTCAGCCTTCTGCGCCTTCTTATCAACAACAGGGGTCGTCTCTTCGCCAGAGACGTTCTTCTTCCAAAACGACATAGAATCAGATTCCTTTCGATCGTGGGTTATGTGAGCCGGTACCCGCCAGCATCTTTCAATGCCAACAGGTACCGGCAAGCACACGGTTTGCACTCGTGTACGAGGATATCACACGTTGCGTCAAATCCGCTCACGTACGAACGAATTCGACATACACAGTGTGATTAACGAAGTCAAATCGCCATTGGATCGTACGGCTGCACAATCACACGAGCGCTCGACTTCAAGATTGTGACATCCTCGCTACGCAATGTGCCATCGATCTTGACTGCGATCTCACGCTCATACGGATGTTCATTGATGAACGTAGCGACTTCCGTCACCACATACCGTTGCATACGTCGAACCATGTCACGAGCACCACCGGCATCGGAGTCACTACGAGACTCATCCTCCACGAGAAAGTCAACCACGCGCTTATCCACATGGACGCGAATATTGTGCTTACGCTTTACATCGCTAACCATATTGGCCAGCTTCTTCATCATGATCTTGCGTAGCGTCGCTCGTGACAACGGCTGGAAAGGCACGATCGCATCGATACGGCCCAGGAGCTCAGGTGGGAACTTGCCGCCATCTGTGCTCTTGATGGACTCCTCGATGACCTTCTCGTACTCACGCATGCTGGCCTCACTACCGTGATCATCAACGTTGTATTCACCGATGGTGCGGTAAATCTCCGAACCAGCGTTCGTCGTCAGCACGATGTAGGTGTTCAGGAACGACACCTGTCGGCCATCCTTGTCCGAGAGTCGACCGTCGTCAAGCACCTGAAGCAGCAAGCGCACAACGAGGGGGGACGCCTTCTCGATCTCATCAAAGAGAAGAACACAGTGACTCATCGCCCACACCTGACGCGAGAGCTCTTCACGGAACAGATCAACGCTGTCGTCACGACCCCACTCCGACATGTCGAACCGGACAAGGTGGCGCTGATCGTCACCAAACAGGATCTTTGCTAGTTGCTTCGTCACCTCGGTGTTATGCGTGACGATGAAATCACCGGCCTGGTACAGGTGCTCGGGGTGATCAACGTAGATGCACGAAGCAGACTCTCGATACGGGAGTTTCTCGATCTTGCTGATGCCCACCATGTCAAATCGCTTCACACGTTCACGTCCCTCAGTTGCCGTCTGCGCCTCTTTAGCAATCGCACGCTTGCGCTCCAACCAAAAGAAACGAGCCTTATCGTCATTACTGGACTTGACATTAACGACATACTCCACCAACACACGACCATCGTCCTTAGTACGGGTATACGCCTTCATAGTGTTGGATACACCAAGCGAGAACAACAGCTCACGCACATCCTCAGCAAGACCCTGAGAGAATGTCGAATATCTGACGTTGTATCGACAGGTAGACGCATCAACAGTTCCATCGGTGTCAAAGAGCCCACGCACCAACTCCCAGCGTTGCTCAATAGAGGCCGTCATGTACTGTCGCGGAATACGACGCTCCGCAGAGTACACCCCCACCAATTCAGGAAGTTCTGTGAATAGATCTGCTGTCTGGGCCAGCTTGTCACTCTTACCGAACTTCTCGCCAGTCTTGAAAACCCAACTGTAATTATGAACACTCGCTTTCTTAGGCTCATAACCAAGGGTCTCTCCAACACGGCGCACAACAGCAACATCATCCGAGGATAGCGTCAACGGATTCTGAGTCAAACCCCCATTCCCGATAAACGCTCCAATCACATACGGATCTAGTGGCAGATTAGCTTCCGGCCACTGCACCGCTTCATTCATCGGAATAAAGAACTTCACACGCTCCCGTGTATCACCCGGATAAGTGCGCACAACACCAGCCTCCAGCATCTCCAATGTCGTCATGACACGTGGCTGAACATCCTTACCCTTGTGCTTGTTCGAGCGCATCTTAGCGGTGTATACACCCCACAGATGCGGCCCGCCGACATCAAGATGTCGACCATCCCACAAATGAACACGATAGATGTCCTGTTCCCCTTGAGGGAACACAGCAAGAACCTCTTGAGGCGAACCATCGCGCTGGAACACGCGATCACCTGGAACTAGATCACCGTGACGTTTCCACGACACCGAACCATCCTCGGAAAAGACTGGTACACGAGTTGAATCCGTGCACAGCTTGCCCGTACCTGTGGCTCCAGTGAACAACAGCGATGCCATAGGCTTACTCGGGTCATTCAGACCCGCGACACATAGCTGAAGTCTACGCGCGATCGACGTGGTAGCGAAGTCCTGACTAAACACTCGCTTATCCAGCTCGGCTTTAATCTCAGCAGCGTTGACATTGATCTCCACTTCAATACCCAAATCATCCTTGAGAACAGTCGCCAACAGTGCCTTATCCATGCGTTCACCCTGGGCTCGATGACGACCGATCATCGCATCAAGCACACGGATAGACTTGCGCGGTTGCACAGAGGCGGGAACGTACCTATCCGTGTAATCGAAAATCTGCTCATACAGAGAGTCATCAAAAATCTCATCGGCAACGCCATACTTTTCCGCCATACCCTTGATGATCTCAATCGTCACTTCACGATTCGTCTGAGGGATATTGATACGCGCAAAACGCTCAACAAGCGGAAGATTCGACGCAATATACGTATTGAACTCATCATATGTTGTTGCCCCAATGACTTTAACACCGGTGTCCCCCAAGTTTGCGAGCAACGGCTTCAATGCTTCCACAGCAGCAGCAGACGACTGTACAATCTGGTGGAATTCATCGATAAACAGGACAACCTCTTGATCTTTGGATTGCGAAAAACTCTCAGCCTCGCCAAACAACATCTTCAGACGTGCCGCCATCTCTTCGGAATTTGACAAGCCCTCGATCATCTTCGCCATATCAACTTCCAGGTAGATGCGATCCGGGTCATCTTGCATACATGCCTGCACGAGCACCGTGTTGTGCGTAACAACATGGCCTCGACCCACCTGATACAGGTGTGTCTCGGAGTCAACCATGATGCACGTCATCTCAACCTCGTGATCGGTCTCGATCACCTCAGCGATCATATCGCCAGTTGCATCGAGGGAGCGCTCTAGCTCACGCATATCAGCATCAACGACCCATGCAGCCCCTTGAGACAGACGGTACGACTCACTGTCTCGCAGCGCTCGTAGCACAGCCTCTCGATCCTTCACCGAACTGGTGACGTACGTGTACGGAATATGACGCTGATTCTCCGGCTTAACAATGGCACTCGTCATCACCGGATGAGTCATCACCTCATTAGATGTCAGACGCTTACCTGTCGCACGGTTGATAAACGTCGAACGCTCACCACTGTCACCACAGCCATACACACGCTCCCACCCCATATGGTCCTCGATAGCAGCAAAGACTTCATCGGGCATCTCATGAGGAGCAGTCACATACCCGCGCTCATCGATGCGAACGCCCCAGCCCAACAGCGCACCACACACATAAGGGTCAACCGGGAGAAGACGGCTCTGTCGCACAAGCGCACCAGAGGCCGGAAGCTGCCAGATGGGTGCGCCATCAGAGCCAATAAGCCCTGCGTCCGTGATCTCACGCAGCGACATCGTTTGCTGCACACCTTCTGCATCACCAACCGATCGCACCGTCCACAAGTGCTCGTCGTTGCAACGCACACGGTCGCCATGGTTCGTCACCACGACATACTCACGCTTCATACCCTGAGGGAACACACCCGTCACGGTCACAGGTTCGCCGTGCTCATCAAAGACACGATCGCCCACCTTGAGCAGACCCACACGAACATATCCGCGTTCATCGGCAACAGGAATCAACTCATCATTCGGATGAGCCTTACCGGTACCAGGCGAAGCCAACAGCATTGCGTTGCACATCTCAGGCCGAGCCAACGAACTCATCAGCGAGATCTTCTCTTTTTCGCGACCCACGATGTCACGAACAGGTGGTGTAAGCTTCGCCGCAAAGTCTCGAAGCATCGGATACTTGTCATTCAAACGATCGTCATCGAACAAATCGTTCCTCCATTTCTCATTTCAATCGATTCGACTGGTACACCAGTCATTCTAGCATAGTTGGTAATGACAACAGAAACAGAACAGCAACAAGAAACCGCCCCCACTGGATTTCTCCAGCAGGGGCGGTCGTGTGAAGATTGATTCGATGAATCAGAACTCCGGTTCGTCGATCTCAGCGACCTCTTCAACTTCGGGCTCAGAAACCTGAGCCTGAGCAGGAGCGGAAGCATGGACCTCAGCAGCCACCTCGGTCTGCGCCTCCTTCTCAGCAGCCTTGAGAGCCTTAGCGGCTTCATTGGCAGCCTTCGTGGATGCATAGATCTCAGTGAGAATATTCTCGTCGATCGGGGGGAGCTGGGATCGCTTCAACGTCTTGGAGTTGATGACCAGACCCGTCTGCTTACCAGAAGCGGGCATGACATCTGCTCGGAAAGCGAAAACGCGTGGACCAGGACGCCCGTTACGTTCCGGCATCTGGACAACATTATAGCCCGCAGCCAAAAGGAACGCATCTCGCTGAGACGCGCTATAACCCGCCTGATGGTTGTACACAGTACGACCATCAAGATCCTGTTTGGTCGAAACCAAGTGAGGAACTCGCTGGGGAGCAGCGCCGTCATGAGGTCGAACCATCACGTCCAGGAAGACACGATTACCGGTCTTGCTCTTGGCGTTGGGATACTCCACAACGACCAACTCAATATTCTTCATCGAACCCTTACCACGAAAAGTAGCCATTGTGACCACTCCTTTCATATCTCATCCCGCAGGATGTCGGTCGAGGGTTAATCAGCCCTCTCACATACATGGACTCGTTCCATGTAGCGCTCTTTTATTATAGACGAAGTAAACGCTGGATGTCAAGGCGAATCTCACCCCAATTCCACAGAATCCACGAAATCCATCGATGCGGCTTCGCTCCCCTCCAACACCTGTTCCAGCTGAGGCACCAAACGCTGCGTCTCACTCCACGTGCTTGTCCGCACGATACCAGCGAGACCCTCATCGAAACTCACTGTTGCACTACGGCGAACGCGTTTCGACATCGGTACAACATCGCTGAGAGCACTCGTGAGTACAAGATCTCCGGTCTTCTTCGCTGACATCTGGCGTTCCAGATCATCAGCAACGCGATTCATGCGACGCACGTCATCAAGTGGAAGAACCATCTCGACGATATCTTCCTGGCCAGACTCACGCAGGTACTTCTGCGCATCGTCGACAAGACGTTGACGCCTGCGCGCCCACGTCACAAACCGCGCGGCAACATGACGACCCAACGCCATATCCACAACCGTATCCAAGCGCACGTCATGCAGATCCATACCCTTCGTTTGAGACAACTCCCACTGCTCACCTGGTACGACAGTCACAACATCGCTCTGATCGTCGTGATCGTCATCGCGCGATTCATCTTGTATTACTTTTAATACAAGCCCTTTACCGGACAACATCGACACAAGATCCGCTGTTCGAGACGCCAATGATGCACGAGCACGTTCTAAACGTTGCTTCAGTGCGGTCCGACCAGCCTTGCCACCGGCAACCAACAAGCGTCCACCATTCACGCCGTGAGCAGCAACACCGAGACGTTCTGCCTCATCAGCATCCTTCATCTTCGGAATCGATCGGTCAGCCAGCAATGCTTCAAGACCCACGACTGCCTGACGTCGCTTATCCACCGACTCCAGCACATCCTTCCACGAGTCGTCGTTCTGCTGACCGTCAACACCCACTGCCAATGGCCCGAGCAACGATCGATACTTACTCACGCAACGTGCGTGGTATTCCTCTTCCTCCAGATACAGCTGATGCATCATCTCAGACTGCGGCGACACAGTACCCGCCTGGAGACCCACCTCCCACTCAGAGGCTCGCATACGCCACTGCTCACGCTTTGTATCGTGCTCTCGCAGACGAGATCCATACGAACGTAGACGCAATGAGAACCCAACAAGATCATCATCAGCGCTCACGCCCTGCGCTTGGGTCTTCATGCGCTGAGCCTGGATTGCCATCAGCGTCTCCACATCCTGACTCATCGCGTCAAGCGTTGGCGTACGTACAGTCACAGCCTCAACAGGCAAAGACTGAAGCACCTGATACAAACCGTTAATACTTCGTTCCATGATCGTCTCATAGCCACGCTGAACAAGCGCTTGCTTCTCCTGATCACTCAGACCCTCACGTTGTGCTCGACGATTCGCATAGGTTTCCACGGCCAACATTGCCGATGTCATAGGGGAACCAGGTTGATCCAACAACTCAGTGACCAATTCCGTTGCAACACTATTCGCACGTCGCATCTCCGGTCGATGAGATCCATAACGCCACAACGTCTTGTCAGCAGGTAGACACGCCAACAACAACTGAGGGAGCGACTCATCAAGCACCTTCTCGTGAGCCCATCGCTTCACGAACGCAGCAACGTTGAGACGCTCATACCCCACGGCACTGGACATATGAGCGACGTGCTGGTTCTCATCAAGCCACGAGTCAACACCGCGTCGCAACAACGATATATCGGTGCTGGTGAGCTTACCCTTCTGTTGGACACCCTTTTCTGTACGCACACGTCGACCGAGCCCAGCATCCACCATGGCTAAGTGGCAGTGAACATGCAAGGTATCAACCTGGATGACTCCCACGTAGCGCAGATCATCGAAACGATGACTCATACGCTCAAGGCCATGCATGATCGCCATGCGCAGACGCATCTGATCGATATGACCTCGGTAGTCCCCCTTGTTCTTAGCCACGAAGCCCTTGGGAACAACTCCCGTCTCCTGAAGATATTCAGGACTAAAAGACAACACAGTCTTCATCACTGTATGACCCTCGTCAAACAGACGTTGGATGTCAGCACTGGCACGACGCACACCCTCATCGGACAATGATGGCTGACCATAGCCGAAAGCAACACCGCCTTGTCCAGACACATGTAGAACGCCATCTTTCACTTGATGCCGCGTCACGGCTTTCTCAGTAGCGCTTTCTCGCGACATGTAGCGCAAGATGAAATCCTCAGTATCACGTCGACGAATAGGAGCGACAGGCTCAGTCGCACCTTTGCGAGCCATGTAGCGCATGACGTAAGCACCGGGCGTACCACCACGAGAACCACCATGCTTACCACCACCGGGTGTTGGCACACTAAACTCGTTGACCACCACAATGCTCTGTTTCAGACTCATCGACGCACTACCTTCTTTCTATCTCTCTACGTTCTTTCATTCATAAATAAACCCTGAGGGCACAGGGGCGGCAGGTTACACCCACCGCCCCTGTATCGTTCACCTCATGGCATTGATGATTCTTTAATCATCCGAGCCCAGGCTCGTCATCAAAGGGCAGAGCGTCAATACTGTCCTTTGTTGCAACCTCAACGGCTTCGCGAGCAAACACGCGCTTGCGCGCTGTGCTTTGTTCCGCCTCAGCAACAGCCTCGTGCAGATCCTCAAGCGACTCAATCTCATCCCCCGCGTTGACAATATCGGCCAACTTGGATGCGGGGGTATTCTTCGCAACGGAAGAATTAATAAAGTCGCCCATCACATCTCGGAACGTCGACGCAAGCTCGTCCGTCGTGATCGTCGCCTGCTGATTCTTCGTGGCAACCTCAGACGCGGCAACGTCTGGCTCAGGCTTATTGATGGCCGAGATCTCAGACTCGGCCTGAGACTCGTTCACGAGCTCATCCTCAGTGATGTTGAACTTCGCCTGAGCGTTACGCATCAGAGCATCAAACAGCGGTGAATCCATCACCGGCAAAATACTCTTTGCGCCCATCTCACCGCTGAGAGCCTGAGCAATCGACGCACCCTCGGCCTCATTGGTACGACCATCTGTACCCTCATCATTGTACTGAGACTCCATACCGGCAAAGATGTCATCCACCTGGTTCGTACGCTCCAACGTACGTTCAGCGGACTTATCATCTTCCAGCTCATGAGAACGAAGCTTGGTGAGGTAGTCCGGGAAGTAATCCTCAAGATCAAGACCCGATGTCATAGCATCGATGATCAGACCATCTCGATCGATCACATCGATGAAAGCCAGAGGTGCTTCTTGTTCGTTACGGGGCGCAACAACAACACCCTCGTAATGGGCTGGCAATATCCAGATCTGATTGAGCAGATCATTCGGAGGTTCGAACCCCTCGTTAAAGAACCCCTTCTTTACCAACGAGACAAGTTGCTCGTCGGTAAATTCATAAAAAGCGTCAACAGTGACGTTGCCGCCTTCCATGTTGCGGTCGAAACTGACTTCTGTAACACCGTATGCAATCTCGGGGGATCCATAGGGCGTAAGACCAACAAGCTGGCCTCGCACGTGAAGAACCGGTCGATAATTCGAACGCGGTCCATGGTTGGTGAAATAGAGAGTCTCGACGAAAACCTTGATATCAGCTTCGCCTGCAACCCCACGAGACTCAACACCTTGCATTGACAACGCGCGCGACATCCACGGATTGGAGCGTCGCATAGCGGTTACCGTACTCATTCTGTCATCCTTTCGTTGGACTTTGGACTTATTAATGGACACACCAGCACATCAGTGCTTGCGCGACTTCTTCTCTGTCTTCTCGACCTTTTGAGTAGACTTCTTCGCATGGCCGATACGACCACCAATCGTGGCATCAGATGTTGCTTCATCACGAGTCACCGATTCAAACGCAGCTCGATCCACCCAACGACGCAAAACAGCAAACACCTTGCCCAGCCCACGATGGCCCAATGCGCACAGCCAAATCACACCGGCTGCAATCACGATTGTAATGAGCAGCATAGGAGCCACCCAATAAGCGATGAATACCTCAGTGCTCGGTGCATTCGTGCTCGTCACACCCAAAACGTCTTGAACCAGTCGACCCATGTTGGGCACGACTTTGAGAGCACCCCACAGCATGATCCACATGCTGACAAGAACCCACGAGACAAGACCAATGACACGAAGCACGACGTAGACACCCATACGAGCACTACGCTTAATCGCGCTCTTCTCATCGGTCGTCATCGGGGTACGTGCATTGTTAATAGCAGAGAACAGATTCATAACAGGTTTCCTTTCGAGTTATTCATAGAGTGATAAAAGAGAAGTGAGGAAAAAGAAAAGGGACAGTGGGACCGCACATATTAGTGCGTGTTAATACGTACGATCTCGACCAGGGGCACCGGCCCAACCAGTGATGTTCGAGATCGAGCCATCACTATCCAACGTATAGCTCATCGTGGAGTACGACGTGTTCGTCGCCTTACCATCTGAGCTCGTGGTCTTGATACCAACGACAGCGAAGTACGTGTACTTCGTGCCGTCAACATTCGTCACAGAGGTTGTGAAACTGTCAAGAGACGAGTTCGCACCCTCGTAGGCGAAGTAGGTCTTTCCAGACGAGTCGGTACGCCATGCGCCAGCTTCTTCCCCAGGCATAAACACCGTGAGGAACTGGGATCCCTCGTCCAGGTGCCACCGATCGATGAGCGCCTTGCGAGCAGCAATATACTCTTCCCCGCTCTTCCACGTCAGCGCCTGCCCCATGATCGTCTTCATGGTCTCATCGTCGCTACGCTTACGTGTTGGGGACATACCGGTTGCCTCAGACGAGACAACCTCTTGGTTGTTCGTCGTCGACGTTTCCAGCGAAGCGAGCTGCGACTGTAACTGTTGCACCTGAGCTGCGCTGCGCGCATTTTCATCAGCCACATGATCGCTGTGCGTTGCAGCAACACCAACACCACTCAGGAGAATCGCACCCCCTGCGATCAATGCACCGAAACGTGCAATAAAAGGCTTCTTAGTCTCTTGCGTCATCTTAGCCAACTCCGTTCTCATGAGCGGTGTCGTCGCTCACAAGCAAACGAGCACCGGCGCTTGTTACTCCGGTACGAACACCGGAGAAAGTACCTGACGTGGCATCATACGTTGCCGTCGTCCATGCAAGCAACGTGCCATCAGCACCCTTGCACAGCCATGCGATCGGCAATGCCGACGTATCTGTCACACCGTATGTGACAACAGATTCCCACTCGTACTGATCAGCGGGCAATGCGCTCGTCTGTCCCGACGCACCCTTCGCGAGAGGTGCATACCAACGCACAGCGGCCTTGTCAGGAACAAGCTCGCTGAGCTGAGCGTGTAGATCAGCCACACGCTTCGCATCGGCATCGGAGGTGGTCGTCGACCAACCTCGGTACTGATTCTGGAGATCAGCCACCTTCTGGCTGTTCTCTTGAAGAGCGTTCACAGCCACCTTCGCACCCTCAACATCGGGCACAACCTCGGATGCCTGCTGAGCCTGAGCGACCTGAGTAGTCAGTGCCTGAATCTCAGCACTGCGATCAACCGGAGCACTCTGAGTGCCCACAATGGCAATACCGATTCCCATCACAGCAAGGCTCAGGCCCGCTGCAACTTTCAGATCGATGCGGCGATTCTTGCCATCACCATCCTTGCTCTGAGCCTTCTTCTCAGCTCGCTGAGCTCGCTTCTGTTCCAGCTCATCAGCCAATTCCTGACCACTCTTCCAGTGTGGCTTCGGCGTTGGTGTCTTCGCCCATTCGCTGAGCTTGGACACACGATCACGATCAGCCATGCGAATCACTTCCTTTCTCTTGTTCTTCCTTGTTCTTTCTCTCGTTTATTGGTTACTACGATTCTACTCGTGTATCAACACAATCAATTCTACCACAGCACCCCGTACCAGATGCAATCATCCAGTACGGGGTGGGAGATTCACAATTGAAGCGCAGATCTCACGGACCAGGGGTCAGACGCGAATTCTTGTCGCCTTGTCCCTTCTGCATCGAGGACGGAACCGTGACAGACGCAAACTTCGAGGAAGACTCCTTCGTGGTGTTACGGTACGCCACGTAATCCGTATTGAGACCGGTTGAGCCAGTGTAGAACTGACCAACTGTGGGGGAGCGATCGTTGAGCGAACCCGAGACAATCTCACCCTGAGTCTCGTAATTACCTTCGCCCCAGACCTCCTTTACAGCGTCCTCACCGACGTACATGACAGTATGTGAGACACCACCGGTCGTGCGCAGGAGAATGTCACCTGGCTGAAGCTTGGACTTATCGCCGTTGTAGTCGACCTTGGTCCACTTCGAACTACCCTGACCCTGAAGATACTCTAGCTGGTTCGACACACCACCAGCAGGGTACGTGTCATCGGTTCCAGACCAACGAACAGCGGTTGCGACAGTACGGTCACACGAAGCGAAATAGTTATCCGACTCACCAAGCACCTCCTTGTGGAGGTACTTGTAGATATCGGTACCGTCGTTGCCCTTACCATCGTCGTTGTACGGCCACGCATACGAGATAGCCGCATTAACCAGAGTAGAGTTATCGACCTTGCCGCTGTGCGACTTGCACTTATCAGCAGCAGCCACAACCGAGCTGTTGTTCGCACCGGTGAGAGCACTACCCGACTGAGCGAGGATCGAATCAGCCAAAGACTTATTCTTCTCCCAGCCGCCCATCTTCGAGAACCAGGTACCGGCAGCGCTCTCACGAGAACCGAGCGTTCCGTCGTTGATACCTTCCCACTTCGTGAGGAAGTACGAGGTCGACGCAGAGACGCTACCGCCCTCAGAGTTATCGATGAGAGCCTTCACTTGAGCAACACGAGTCGGATCATCCTTCGAGATCATGAACCCGAGCTGGGTTTCCAACGTTGACCACGGCTTACCGATCGATGCCGCGTACTCAGTAAGCAGTGCGTTACGACCGTTCGTCCACTGGCCCAAACCAATGCCCATGAGATCAATAGCCGGGAAACGCGCAGAATACGCTGGATCCACTTGCGAGATCTTGAAGCCCTTCGACTCTGCATCCTTCTTACGAGGACCGATCGTGAACTTCTCGTCGAAAATGGTTTCAACACCCGTGGGATCGATACCCGACTCATGAGACCAGTTACCAAGAACACCTGAGATATTCTCATCCGACATACCCCATGCAGACAACACAGAGTAAACAGTCTTAGCGTTCTCTTCGGTTTTAGCAGACACATCAGCAACAGCGTCATCCGCTGCCTTCGTTGCCTTATCTACCGCAACAGTACATGGCTCGATCACACCATCACTACGAGCGATCATCTCGCCATCTCGCACTACTGCGACACCGCCTGCAACAACAGCAATTGCACCAACAGCCGTTGCGGCAAACGTAGCAATGGTTGCAGTCGCAGCCGACACAGCACCACCCATTGCGCTTGCAACAGCCGCACCAGCGCTCGTAAAAAAACCAACGACGGCCTTCGCGGCTGCAACAATAGCTCCAACGATCGCTGAGAACAGCGACTGAGCTGCTGCCATGATCGACATCATGAGCATCTTGAGCCAATTCAGGAAGATCGTCAGCGCAGCCGCTTGGGCTGCAATAGGCGCACCAGCACCGACAGCCGCACCAGTAGCAGCTTTACTGGCACCGTTTCGGATACCGTCACCTGGCTGGCCACCTGGTTCAGATCCACCAGGGCCCATAACATCGGTGCCATTCACGCCCATACCAACACCGTCGATACCATCGTTGCGAGGCGCTTCGTTAATCGACTGAGGCTGAACCGGCTGTGTCTGAGCTGGCTGAATACCACCTGCCCCGCCATCAAGCGGCGGAAGCTTAGAAACAGTCATTACTTATCCTTTCGTTCCTTCATCTCATTATCCGATGTTATTTACTCAACTCAGTAAAGAGTCAGCACATTCCCACTTACGTTCTGAGAGGTGTTTGTACGAACATTACGCAGCTCAATCTCCAGGTTAAGCAGATCGTTGTATGACGTGACCTGATACTCCTTCTTGTGATCGTAATAGGTTTGCCACGCATTGATCAGGTTGCTTCGTAGATCTAGCAGAGGCTTCATGAACGTGTCACGGTTCGTGTACGACGTGAGCGGCGTGCCATTGTTCAGCGTGAACTCCACCTTCTCCCAATCCGGCGAACCGGCAGAAAGAGAAGCTTGCGACTTCATAAAGTCAACGTAGCTCATACCCTCAGGCACAACCTGATCCAAGTAACCCTCGTTCACACTGCCATGTCGCCAGTCGAAATCATAACCACCAGGCACGACAGTCTTGGAGGACAGAAACAGCGTCGACTTGCCGTCTTTAGCGCTCTTCGCATCTTGACCCGTCACGCGATCTCCCGCAATAACATCAGGCTCATCAGGCTCATTGAGTTTCAATATCGTGCCGCGATCATTCACAGAAGCCGTAGCGATCTGCGAGTCGTACTGATCGATCTTAGCTAGATCAGCCTGCATCCGAAGCAACTGACCATCCATCTGATCACGTAGCTTCTGCTCAGCACCACGAGTCACCGTCTCGTGATAGACGCTTCCAGCATCAAACTCGGAACCAGCTGTGCCCAGGTTTGTCTCGATCGCGCCAGAGGCCACAGGGTTGAAAGCGATACGCATCTGGTCATACCGCTGGAAAGACTTATCTCCAGCATTAGGACCCGTCTTCGACGAGGACGACGAACCCCCCGACTGAGCGGACTCATCAGCCGCACCTTCACCATCTTTATACGAGATCTCTCGATTAATACGAATGGTCATATTGAGAATTTGGAGACCGAACTTATCAGGATCATCCAAGACAACACCCATGTACTTGGAGTTATTACCAAAGGCGACGTATCGGGCTGTAATAGGCTTACCCTTCAAGGTGTGATGATGCAGTTCGGTATCCGTGCCCGTCAGAAACACCTGGTAGTCATCTGCGCTCGACGGCAGCAGCGTCTCATCACTGGTACTCAGAAGCACCATCGTCCGAGTCTTCGACGGATCGATGTAGACACCTACCACCTTACCGTCCACTTGCGTACGAGACGTGGTGAAAGACTGGGTATACAACGCAGTCGCGCTGAGTTTCTCCTGACCATTGGCATACGACGATACGCCGGCACCGGTAAACAACGCTGCACCCGTCAGGCTAAACACAGCAACAGCCACACCGAACCGTTCGATCGCATGATGTGAATCAAATTTAAAACGAGACTGAAATGTCTTGAACTTTTCAGCGAAACCAGGAGATGCTTCTCCTTCCACGACTGCTGCGCCATTACCATCATGGTAGTCATCAACCGACGCCTCATGAGCCGTTTGCCCACCTTTACCAAACTTCCATGCCATAACAGATTTATCCTTTCATCCTCTTATATGTATTCATCCGGGGCTGCATATGTGATATGTGGATAGCAACAGCCGGAGCCGGATGAACCGGCCCCGGCTGTCACAGTGACCATTCGACCATTGTCGCGTTGTACGTACTATTAGGGCCACATGGTCAGAAAATAAGGCAGGATCATACCCCCGCCAAGCTGCTCAATGGTGTCCTTACCGCCCTGGGCGATATCAAAGATAAACGTACCGCCACCAGCCACAGCAGCGCCTCCCGCGATGAAAAGCACCGCGATTGTGAACCACGAAGTCTGTGCGGCGGACTGGCTATTCCCCAACTTACCGAAGAACTTGTATACGGCCCAACCAACGGCACAAGTACCGAACAGAACAATTAGCGCGCCAATAACGAGCTTGGCAAAAACTGTTGCGTTGGTGATTGCGGATAGAAGATCCCACTTTGCAAAAAGGGGGTTATCCGCGATCTCAAACAGTACACGATTCGCCTGGGTATTGAGAACATACAGCGCCTGAGTGGTGAGAATATCGAGAGACATACAGTCCCTCCTTCCTTGAGTAGTTGTACATATACATCTAATGGTCTGAGCACAACTATGTTAGATGCATACCCATGACCTAAATACATACTACACAAGTCTCACGCTTCAAGCAACCGAAACGCCCTCGATCACACTGGAAAACCAGCATAATCGAGGGCGTTGTAAGTGCCTCATAAGCACTCAGTCGCTCACATAGCCCCACCAGCAAGTGGTGTCGATGGTAGTGATGGACCGCCAGAACTCTTCGGAGCCTTCGCTGTCTTACCAGAAGACTTCACAGAAGTACCTGTCTTACCGGCCGTAGTCGTAGCCGTCGACGTTGTAGCCGAGCCTCGCTGGATAGAACCACGAGACGGGGCCTGAGGCCGCGAAGTCGATGGCGCAGAGGTCGGTGCCTGCTGAGGCTGGGGCCGAACCGTCGACTGAGGTTTCGGAGCAGACTGTGCAGACTGTGCTCGCTGAACCGGAGCCTGACGCTGACCACCCACAACACCGCGCTGTGGCGTCTGAGACTGTGGTTGAGACTGCTGCTGGTTCGTCTGGCGTGTCGACTGAACAGACTGCACAGAGCGCGGGGCTTCCGCCGCCTGACGGTGAGCCTTCGCCTCCTGACCCTTCGTCTGCGCGTTCTGGACATCACCCAAAGCCTTCTGACCATCCTGAGCAGCACCAGCCACGTCGCCAGCGTACGCCTTAGCAGCAGCCTTACCGCCGTGCCACGCGGCCTTCACACCCGATGTTGCCTGATCGACACGAGCCTTGTCAGCCTTGTCGTGGGCATCCATCGTCGACTGAATCGAGTTGGTCGTCTCGCTCATGGCATCATCCGAATTGTTCACAACCGTGCTCGAAGAAGTCACGTCATCCCCGCTGTAAGACTCAGACGATGCAGACGGTTCAGACAGACCACCGCGAGCCTCAACCTCACGAGCAATCTGACGATCCGACTCAGAGGTCGCCAACGCATTGGAGCTGTCGTTGTCGTTCGTAATGTCGTTGTTGACATTGGGATTAACGCCACCAGATCCATCGCTGAGCAGCAAACCGCCGCCACCGCCACCAGGGGCGCTTGGATCACCACCAGGAGCACCAGGACCGACCTCATCAGGGCCAGGACCATCAGTGCCGTTGATCGACAACATCGATCCACCGCCCATACCGGGACCACCATTACCGTTACCATCCATGATGCCGCCAGAACCAGTCGTAAGACCGCTCGACACACCGCCGCGTTCCGAGCCAGAACCCAGACCACCACGACCGCTCATCAGACGGTTAGCAGCAGCAGAGCCAGCACCTGCACCAATACCACTAGCCAGAGCTGGCATGAGCTTTCCGCCACCAACGGGAGGAGCAACATTCGTATCAAGGAACTTATCCACAATCTTCGTAACAGCCTCATTAAGAGCCTTCACGAACGCGCCCCTGAAATGCATCATCTTCCACGTCAGAATCAGCAGTAGCACAGTGGAGACTAGCGACGTGAAGAGCGTGACATTACCGCTGTTCTTCAGGTAGGTACCAAATCCACCTAGGCTGTTGAACATGTGTTCCAGACCGCCTTCAAAAATGCTCGGGATCGACAGGATAATCTCCTGAACGAGACGGTAGATGAACATCGTCCCAATGATCTCAGTAATCATTGTGAAAGTGTAGATAACAACCTTGGCAATACCAGCAAGAGATCCCAACGTCGCAAACGGGACAGCCGTGATAATGCGCATGGAATTCTTGATTGCACCCGTGAGCATACCGAACGCATAACCCAGACCAAGCACGATGAAGCACAGCAGAGTCGTAGCGCCGTTCACCCAGTACAGCCAGTTCACACCGGCAGAACCGACCAGGTTCACCGAGTTATGGTACTCACGAGTCGCAGAAGACACGGCCTTATCCGACGAATACACCGTCAACGAGCTCTTACCGAACCATGTATTCAAGTAGTTGTACATCGACAATGCGGATAGGTTAGCTTTCCTGAATCCCTTATCGGCTGTGTTGGTAGACATCACCCAGTCACCTGCGTATTCACCACCAGCACCTGTTGTAAACGTAACCACACCGCCCTTCGTGGTATCGGCCTTAAGACCGGAACCCTCAGCAACCTTCAAAACAGGATTCTGCGAAGCCTTAGTCTCCGAGCAACTAGACTTACCGTCAGCCTTTGTCGAACCGTCTGCCTGAACATTGAACCACGTTGTTGCACAGGTCTTGGCCTTCTCATTACCACCAGATGCCAACTGACTAATCCGACCTTTAGCCGCCGTTTCGAAGTCAGATGCCTGGTACGACTGAGAATTCGTGTAGCGCAACAACATGCCCATGGCCGCAACATACGTATGCTGAGGCAGACCACCGTCGGCAGACGTATCTGCTTCCATCGCTGCTGTAGAGATAGAACCAAGATCCGACACATTGATATCGGCCACATCCTTAAAAGCGCCCTTATTCGCCAACTTGTTAATGGCCACAGTAGTCTGACGCAGCTTGTTCACAGATTCACCGGTAGGAGCCTGCTTCGACGAATCCCACTGGAGCGTGGCACCATCTGGTACAGCAAGGCGATTCGCCTTCGCCCAACCCTCAAAGTCTGCAAACGTGGAAATCACAACGCGCGTCGCACCCATACCGGCGCCCGCCGTCGCATCCTTCATCACAGACAACGACGCCGTGTACATCGATCCGATGAGAGGAAGACCCACACCAAGGAACAGCATACGGACCACAAGCTTCTTCAAACCACTCAGCGCACTACCCTTCTTCCACATCAGCGACGAGAAGATGAACACAGCGATAAACAGCGGAACAAGCACAGTCCACGACAAGTTCACAAGCGCTTGATACCACCCACTGAACCATGCATCGAGACTCTTCATCCATTCGGGCACACCCTGGCCGCCGGTCATGCCATTAGCCATTTCCATGCTCGACGCAGAGATAGCAGAGAAGAACAGCTTAAACGGGTTGAGGGTTTCGAGAATCCAGATGACAGCAGAGAAAATAGTGTCAATACCACCGGCAAGCATGTACAGCAACGCCATAATGGATCCAAACAGCATATTCTGGAGATGGAGGCCCAGACCAGTCGACGTGGAATCAAGACCCAACGCATTCAACAGCGAGCCATACTGTGCATATGCGAGAACACCGCTATACACAGAGTTTGCACTACTCGACCCATTGTCACGAACCTTCAATGAATCGTAGCCAACCGTATTAGATGCGCCGGTCGTAGCAGAAGTCAACCAACCAGAGATACTGGAAACATCGCCATCCCCGTAACCTAGCAAAGCACCACCTTCGCTGGCGTTTTGGGCGATCTTATCCCAGCCTTCGTCCGCTGAGAGGCCGCTACTGTCACCAGGCTTAGTTGCCTCAGAGAAATACGCAGTAACGTTCGACGACAGAGTATAAAAATCATACTTATCAGTCTTTTCGTTATCAGCGTAAGCGCTCCCACCAATCATGGTGAGGCCAAAGACAGCGATAAGAATCGCTGCAACAAATGACAACACACGGGTTGCACCTCGATAAATGCGAACACGATTCGTCTGCATTGATGGGCCCTCCTCCTTCTTGTTCCTCTTAGCTGTTCCGTTACGCTTCACGTGACACCGTTCCCTTCTACTTTCTTTAATCCCTTTACTCATCACTTCTGTTGACCTCGATGAGATCGCTTGGACATCACAGATCCCCTGTGGCGACCGGGAGCAACGCTCCCATCGTACGCAACACCACGCACCTGAGCATTAACACCAAGCGCAATATCACGCTTGAAAACAACGTTCACCGTCCCTCGTCGCAAGAATGTGAGACCCTCCCCTCGACGGGTAATGACCTTCTTCATGTCGACAGGGATCTGCTTCGCGAGTTTCTTCTCATACACAGAAACCAGGTTGTCGCTCATAGCCCCAAGAGCTGTCCAATCAGCCTCGTCGAAATGATTAAAATCAGAATCCTCCAACATCGCCTTGATACCGTTGTAACACAGAGCGACACGAGCGTTACGCCGGAAAAGACGCTGGAACTGCTCGGTCATGTACGGCTTCACACCCTTATCAATGAGCTCAGCTCCGTGAATGATGAGAGTGTCACCTTCACCCAAGGTAGACGCTGCGAACGCCAGCACATTAACCAACTGAGCCATAGCAATACCCTCCCCACGATCCACCAGAGCTGAGAAGTCATAGATGACACGACGAGCATTCTTAGCTCCGTCAATGACATCGTTCGTAATGACGTTGAACAGGTCACCGTTTGCACTCAGCATGGACTTGAAGACAGATGCCAGTACAGAGTATGCATGCAACATCTTATTGTCACGAGCCGTCTTACTAACCAAAGCCTTGTAACGCTGATCCAGATACGTGACGAACAATTTCAGCTGAGGTACCTGATCGTGGGGCACGCCCACAAGACGCAAACGATCCTGATTGTCCTTCGCATTACGCGCCCACATATTCTGATCCACATAAAACTGCTCCAGAGTCTCCTTCAACTGCCCTCGAATGATGGTCCGATCGGCATCAGTAGGCTCATACACCTGCTCCGTCATGAGCACCATCTTCTCCAGATGGGTCGAGAACAGCGAGAGCTGATCCTTACGATCACCGAACACCTCAAACGGGTTCACATCACCCTGAGACATATCAATGCGCGCAGTGATCGTGTCCATACGAGGGCCAAGAACCCCCGTCAGATCAGCACCATCCAGAATAATGTGCACAACACGCTTGTTATTGATCAGTGCCGCCTGCGAGATCTTTGAGGCCCACATATCGGCCACCTGAGCCCTGTTCATGATCTCAGCACGCGACTTCTCATCATCAGCAACCACCACATGGTGATTATATAGATCAACGTCCATAAGAACGCCCGAGTTATTTACATCGCCGACCATATAGCCGACGAACTCGCCACCACGGTCGTTCAGACCGTTAGTGACAAGGTTGAAAGCTCCAGCCAGCTCAGTGGAAGTGAAGTGAAAACCCTTCCCCTTCTTAGACGCATTGGGTGCAAACAACGTAGCCAACTCCTGTCGCTGAGTACCATGGTGCGGTGCGATAGACAAATTACCCACCGTATCAATGTACTTACGACGCAAATCATCGATCACATCGTCAAGGATCTCCAGAGTCGGAGCCTTCAGAAGGATACGGTAGTGCACCGACAAATACGCAGCGCCGTCTTGGATCTCAGCAATCGCTTGCTCAACCTCAGCAGACACTTTTGACGCCTTACGACGAGTCGACTTCGTACCATTTGCGCTCTGCTCCTGCTCGTCGAGACGATCAAGTCGCTCGGATGCCTTGATCTTAGCCTTGAGCCACGACTCAGTCACGCGAGAGACCTGCTGAAGCAGAATAGCCGTCACATTCGCGGGCAAATACGGAATAAGACTCACGCCCCAGAACGGGGGTAGCTCATCACGAGCGGACTCGTCATGAAAATACCCCAGGATACAACCAACCCCACTGTCAATCTCGAAGTAATCCGAATGGAACACATAACCCTGACGAGGCTTCACCGCGAGCAGGTGCGTATAATCCTTGAACGTCGCCCCATTCGTCTTCGCAAACAGAGCCTTACGCTCCTTGCGAGACATACCTTTGAGTGTATGCTGTCCAGCCTCAACCCGATCACGTGCTTCATCAGCAGCAATCGAAGCACTAGCGGCACGAACACGCGACGTTGCCATACTCCACGGCGACGCCCCATCAACCTTAGCCACATGTGCGACATTTTCCTTCTTCGCCACAGATAACACCCTTTCTTTCTCTTGGTTCTAACAATTCATTGCCAACCGATTATGGTCGTTCCTCAGTCTATTCTACACGAAAACGAGGCAAAATCCCACTGAGTAACGACTATTGATCCACATTAGATACACGACAACCCCGGATGTCTCCATCCGGGGTTGCGGGGGATCTCGTACACCACGCGCTACTTGGTGGCAACAGTCCCATAATGCGTTGCGAGGAGATCGATCGTCTCATCATACGTGAGCATCGTTACCTCCTTGAACACGAGAGACGAGTCAGCTACCTCAGCATCAAGCAAATTGTGTGCCTTACGCAGATCTTCCTCATTACGAGCAATAAGAATGAGATACTGGTGAATGCTAAAGAAACTAACACTCACATAACTCTTGAGAGATCGATACTGCTCATCCATTAAAGCGACGAGTTCACGATCCCGAGCCTCAGGAGGTAAACGACGATTACGCTTCTCCAGCGTAGCAACTTGGGCATGAACACGCTGAGGTTCCTTCGTGGTGATGAACACCCATTCCACACCCGGTTCCAATTTACGATAAAAACGATCGTTGCGATTCAGGATCGCATCACGATCCTGATCAAACAACAAACACGACGCGGATCCTACGACCGCATACGCTTGGCCTACCATGCCATCCGCATAGGTGATGAAACCAGTCTTCTCATCAACATTCTTGATGCCGACAATCGAGTGAAATTGACCAGGACTTGAATCGGATCGAGTAAAAACCTTGCGTGATGCCTTCGGTAGATAATCGAACAAGACCGTGATCATCTCGCCGCGCATTTCCTTTGTCTTGGAATACGAAGCAAAATACGCTGTGGCAGCAATCCACCACACCGAAATAAAGACAAGATATCCGAAGCTCGCACCCTTCAAAGGTGTACCCATGAGCAACCACATGAGCACAACAATGCTACCGATGTGAGTAAAGATCACTTTCATCGGCAAAGGCTTGAGACGCATAGAATTACCTGATAGCGTCAATTCGTGATCGAGAATCGTACGATCCAACGACACAGGAATGGAATAACGATCTTTCGCCATTCTCGCGTTCCTCCTTTCTTCCCTCTTACGTTTATGAGATCACTTATCGAACGAGAACGCAATACCTCGCGTTCCATCCGGCTTATCTTCCAAAGACAGATACGCATCAAAGGTTTTTCCAGTCTTTTTAGACTTCATGCCTTTGATGAGAACCTTCTTACCAGCCTCAATCTGCTGACGCTGCTCATCGGTAAGCTTCACACCGAGCATCGACTTGGGCGCAACGCCCTTCTTTGCCGCAGCCGTTGGTTTGGAGAAATCGGCTTTGAAGCCAACGAACTTACGACCCTTGAACTCACTCTCTTCGAGAGAGCCAACGACAGAGAAGTCGTTACCAGTCTTCTTGGAAGTCGCGGTGATCTCGATGTCCTTACCCGCTAGGAGATCCATGCACTCCTGATCCGTGAAGCGATGACCGCTCCACGTGCGGTTGAAACGCACGTGCTTATTGGCAGGCACCCAAGTGCCCTCAAAGTATTCCTTTTCAACATAGTCGCTCATTCCTAGTTCCTTTCGCATTGACTGTGCATTCGCCGTCATAACGGCAATATCGTCCGTGATTAGCCCGGCCACCTCAGCCAGAACATCGTCCGCATTCTTCTGACCCTTGGCCACAGCCTTCATATCAGAGAACACTCGTTCGGTGATAGCCAGATCCCCAATGTGAGTACCCGGCAACAGGCGGTAGCTCATCTCACCGTGCTCCGTCAGGTTAATCTTGCCTCGTGTTTCGCTCATAAGCGGGTACCGAGCCTTCGAGCTCGACACCTCAGCAAAGGTGCTGGTGCGGGTTGCACCCGTACCCACATCACGTCGCTCCAGCTGCTTCATCAACCACTTGACAGTAGGAGCAGCCGGACGAGGCGGCACACCCTCATGAACGAACGGCTGTGCCTGGGTACCCAAACCCGTCACATTGTTCTCGTCGTCATCATCGTCTGCCATCGACGCCCCACCAAGAACCGCCTTCCAACCCGGCTTCTTCGGCACCGAGCACGAGCCCGTGTACGACGGGAAATCAGTGACGTGGCCCTTTTGGGACTCATACTCGTAGTCCTCTGCGAGGACAGCGAGAGCCGACCTGGCAAGCAGCTCATAGATCATCGCGCCGATCTTGCCGTAGGTCTTTTCCACATCTGCAAGCGACGCAGGGACGTTCGGACCAGGGCGGTTTGCGCCATGCGCACCCGAGTTCTTCACGTGCGTCGACCTGGCAGCAGTGTGCGTGAGCAGAGCTGGATCGATACCGACAGCACGCGCGATCACAGGAGCATTACTGACAAGCTCCGCGAATTGTTCCTTGGTGACATGCTTGTCTTCGGTACGGGGGTACGAAACGACTTGGGCTTCGTACATTTTTTGATAGATTTTCAGCACGTCCGCCGCCTTCACGCCTTTAGCGCTCAGGAGTGCTGACAGGCCAGCCAAATCCAGCATCCTGGGTGGACCAGATCGCTTCATTGTCTTAGAGTCCACCGTCACACTCGATGCATGCAGACCGCTGAGATCCACATCTGCCTCGCGAGCACATCGCTGCGCCTCAGGGTCCGAGTACATCACGCCATTTTCGTCGCGGAATCGAGGCTCGTAGAACGGTACCTTCTTCCACGACTTATGCGCCTTCAGCTGATCACCCACGAGTACAGTCATAGCCGACTTCAGTCGACCTTGACGCAGCACAGTGCGCTGACCAGCAAGCTGGGAGGCAACACGGGTCCACTGCATCGAGAGGAAGTCCCAGCGGGATCGTAGCCATGCCATACGGTACTCATCGTGATCTTCCATCGAAGTCAGGCGCTTACGCGACGTAAACGCCTTCTGGATCGATGGAGCAGACTCATCGGTAAAATACATGCGCGAGATCGGCTTTGTGTTCAGTCCGAGGGCAGCGATGATTTCCCAAGCTAGTAGCCCGCCTTCTCCCGATGGATCAACATCGGTAGCGATGCAAATTTCATCGCAGGAACGGAACGACGTACGAATGTCGGACAGAAGCTTCGATACACCGTCCTTTTTCTCTCGCTCAAAAGCGAGATCATTTACATCCCACGGCAAATCATTCAATGCCCACGACGCATATTTCGTACGCTTCGATGGATCCACCTGATCCACCGGCTGTTTCAATTCGAAGAGATGACCGCGTGCAAATGCAATCACATAGTCCTCACCATTGTACGTTCCCTTTTGTCCACCAAGCGCCTTCGCAAAATTGCGCGCAGCACTGGGCTTCTCAACCAAAATACCAACCGTCATATAACCTCCTAGAATCGTTCAAAGGCTCGAAAAGCCTCGTATACCAGTACATTTTATCAGATATAAAACCATACGGCCACCGAGGTTACCAAATAGCTACTCCACAATCTTCAGATTGCCGCGTTGCACGGACTCATCTTTGCTGAGCTCTCGGGCCTTATCCCGGAGCTTCGCACGTGCATCAACAACAGTCTTGTGCGTGAGATCGATCGAGGTCGCAGTGGCCTGATTGAAAAGACGCGGCTCAGTCTTGTCGACGAGCAACCATGTAAGCATGAGCTCCAGCTCATAGAGCTGTTTCTCAGCGCTCAACGCACGCTTCGTCATCACATCGAGATCCTTCTGAGCCCGCTGCTGGTTATCCAGCACCTGCTCCACCTTCATCTCGATCGCAGCCACGCGACCCTGGCCCGTGCGCAACACTTCAGCAGCTCGCCTCGTGTTCTCATCCACACCGGGAATTTCGATGTCGAGCGCACTCATCGCCAACGCTGTGATCAGCGAACCCGATGACAACGTTTTGCTCTGCGTCTTTGGTGTCGGAGCAGCGCCAAGCTCTGGCGCACCCAGACGCGTCAGCTCATCTCGAATCGCTTGCACGATGATGGCAGGCAAATCGCGCGGCCTTGTCGCATCACCATCGAAAGTGAACCGAACATCACCCTCGATCATCGTAGGGATCTCACTACCGTCACGATGACGTAGCGCCATCGGCGCAGGCTCATACACGCGCTCAACCTGCGGCTGGGCATCGCTGCTCTCATTGCTCCGCTTGTTGTGATGAGGCTCTTCTACGGATGCTGCTTTCTCATCAAGGCTCGCAGCAGCGTCAGCATTACGCGCAATACCGTTATCCACGCCAGCATCCACAGCACCCTCAGACTCTGTGATCAGATCATCAGGCTCATTACGTTGCGGTTCAGGTGGCGCAGAGCCCACACCAGAGGCACTCCCTGACGCGTTACCAGCGTTATTGTTACTGCCATTTGCACCACCACCAGACTGACGACGCGCATTCAACGCTACGTCCGTAGCTGTATTACCAACACGCGCAGAACGCGCCGATATAACCACCGGTTGCTGGTTCATACGCTCACGCAGCTGCTTCTGAGCCGCATACAATGGGTCAAACACCGCAGACGTGGACGAAGATGAACCCTCATATTCAAAATCACTCATAAACACACCACCACTCTCTTGTTACTCTTCGCCATCTTCATCATCCAACAAGTAGCTATCGCCACGAGTCAAACCGATGATCGTCGACGCCATTGACATGACAGTCTTCTCCAGGTTGGCAACGTTACTAGCCAGCGACACCTGAGCATCAACGAGCTGAGAGAGACGTGCTTGCTCCAATGTGGGCAAATCGTAGTCGCCATTCTTACGGGCGATATGGCCCTCGATGCACTCAATGATGAACTCGTTGGCACTGAGGCCCTCTTTCTCGGCCCAGTAATCCACCTTGTCGCGCACGCTATCCGGCATACGCACATTGAGCCGAACCATCGGCTCACCTGCTTCTCTCGCCTGTGCTCTGGCCATCGCAACCCCTCTCTTGCTTGCTCCACCCCTGTGTTGTGGCTCTTCGTTTTTCCTGATAACTAAGTATAACACAGAGCCTTGGCACACTCTCGTGTGCCGAGCATCATCATGATCTCCGTCCTCCGGCACCGTCCCACAAAACAAAAGAAAGAAGAGGTGAACCATGACTACATCTGTATCCATCGTGGATGTCGCCGCATACATCCTCACTCACGAGAGCACGATGGTGACGATGAAGCTCCATAAGCTTGCATTTTACGCGCAGGCTGCACATCTTGCGCAACACGAATCCCCTCTGTTCCCAGAGGATTTCCATGCGTGGGTAGTCGGCCCAGTATGTCCACAACTCTACCGTCTCCATCAAGGCAAGCTCTTGATTCGATCAAGAGAGCTACCCTCCGGTGACCCGTCAGCTCTTAACGATACGCAACGCATCCTCATCGATGATGTGTGTGCAGCGATCGGCAACATGACCCATGCCGAACTGAGCGACAGAGTGTGTCACGAGCTCCCGTGGGCGGACGCTTATGCACGACACACATCGTCATCCTTCTCGCATCTGTCACGTATCCCCATCGCCACCACCGATGAAGTCATCACTCAGGACGCAATGCGTGACTACTACAGCGAGCGCCGACTTGTCTCTTGATAAGCACACTACCGTGTGCCGGGAATCGTATTGATTCCCTCTCTACCTCTCTCTTTCTCTTCCCTTTCTTCCCTGTTTGGAGTAACACCATGTCTGATACGCCCCGTTTGCCCCGTTTGCTCATCACCGGTTCTCGCAACCACCAGTGGACACCATACGATTCCGACGCTCTACGCCTCGCTGTACAGGACATCTTCAACAAGACCCAGAAGAACCCCGTCATCGTCCATGGTGGTGCAACAGGAGCCGACACCGAAGCGGCTCTCCACGGACAACGCCTGTTCAATCTCCAGGCTGAGATCCATCGAGCCGACTGGAAGAAGTACGACAGAGCCGCTGGCCCCATCCGCAATAAGCAGATGGTTGAGCTAGGAGCCGATCTCTGCCTCGCGTTTCCCGATCACCCAAAAGGTGGAGGATCCCGAGGCACGTGGAACTGCGTCGACCTCGCGCAGCAAGCAGGAATCCCTGTCCTTGTTGTGTGGAACCAACGTCTGTGGGTATATAACCCCAATCATCCCACCCATGGAACGTATCGAACACTCGATCCATACAACCACTGATATACCTACCAGAAAGGCCCATACCATCATGGCCAAGAAGCAGAAGAACACTCGATCCGACCGTTCTTACAACGTACACGATCATCGCGCAGACGAGCTTGTGTTCGACTTGGTGATCGCAGCGCGAGACATCACCTTTGATGTGGTGACCCATGACAACGGGGTCATCACTCTCCATGCCCACGTCAACAACATCGCCAGCGCAGATCCGATCACCGTCATCGTCACCGCCACTGATTACATCATCGACGGCGAGCACTTCGACACAGTTGCACAGACGATCGATGCTCTTGCATCTGCACCGACCAACTAAGACCGGAAAGGTTCTCCCCACCATGGCTATCAACATCTCCCACATCACAGGTGACAGCGCACAGAAGGCTTTCATCGATCGAGTCATCTCACGTAGTGATCAGATCTATCCAAATACTGACCACAATGTCATTCGGTCAGTGACGGGTCAGCTGTTGGATCTCACATTTGGAGACCTCGACCTACTCGCAGACATGCTGCGTGTCGATGTCACATGGTTGCTCAGCGGCCATGGCCATTGCCAGCCTATTATCCACTGAACAATATTGGTAATTGTGGGAGGCATTTACATGGGTCTTTCCACATACATTGGACCCTAAGCGAACTTTCAAATCCTGCGAACGGAGAAAATTAATGTCAACCATACTTTTATCGATTAAACCCCAATACGTCAAAGAGATCCTAAAAGGGAAGAAGCGTTACGAGTTTCGTAAAAATAAACCAAAGCGTTCAGTTACGCGCATGGTAATTTATGCATCATGGCCACAACAGCAGGTTGTCGGGGAAGCCATTATCGACGAAATTCTCGAAGGATCTCCTGATGAAATTTGGAACATCACAAAAGAATTCGCAGGAATCCCTAAACAATTCTTCTCTTCATATTACGCCGGTAGAAGCAAAGCTATCGCATACAAACTTTCCGAAGTCAAAATATACGAAACCCCTAAGTATCTTTCTGATTTTGGCATTGCTCAAGCACCACAATCTTTTGCATACTTGGATTGAATCAACAGAAAAGAGAAACAATGCATCCAGAACGAGAGCATCGAAACCTAGAACTTGCTACAGCAGACCTTTACCTCTTTGGTACAATCCGGAAACCTGTCTGGGGTACTCGGAGTGAGTTTCTACGATGATTGGTACGGCATCCTCACGAACGTCGGTGAATACAACGGTGACGACGAGGAAGAAGTCGACTGGGATGAATACGAGGGTTGCAATTGCAGCCACTGTAAGTACGCCGAATACTAAATAGGAGAAAATCATGCCTCATGTACCTCTCGACATTAATTGGTGGCAGTGGGAAGAGGTCGGCCCCGATGTCGGCCTCTTTGAAGACTGCTACATGCGTCGCCAGACGTGGTTCGATGATTGGAACTACGTCTACTACCACATCGCACTGTGGGAGAACTTCGACAACGACGGCACTGTGTCGTTGATCGTCACCCGTGTCGACAAGATGGGCGACAGCCCATACAAGCAAAGCTCTCGGACCATCGGTTCTTCCGATAATCCCGAGTACTGGGCTGGGCTCGATCGGATATTCGGTAGTCGTCGAACCTGGAAGGCTGTGCTGAGCGGCTTCCAGGACTACGTGAAGCGCCACCCCTACAGTCGCTACGACAACAACTAAGTGCAAGACGCTAAACACACGCCCCGTTACCACGCTGCTCAGTACCCAGAGTACACAGTGCAGCAACCGGTAACGGGGCTCTCTCTGAGTTATGCTCTGTTTCCATGCAATAGAATTGCATCGGTAGAGGTGAAGAGACCACTACCTCACACAATCACACAACAAGAAAGGACACCCATGTCTGACTTCGATTTCACGAACACCGAAGAAGCTCTCCGTAACCTCCAGAACCAGCTCAAGAATGCCGAGCAGGCTTATGCCCGAAAGGCTCTCTCTGAGGCCATCGGCATCGACCTGGACAAGATCGCAGCGCTCATCGAGGATGGTGCTGCTGAGCAGACCGAGCAGGAAGAGCCTGAGCCCGCATCCGACTCCGATGTGCTCGCAGAAGACCTGTTCACCGCTCAGGATCCCAACGGGCTCCAGAGTACCTACAAGGCAGTCGACCTTCCCTTCGGAACCGTCATCACCATCGAGGGTGACGAGTTCCTCCACGCTCTCATCGACCATGACGACCACGGTCACAGTGTGTGGGTCAACACCATGGCTGAGCTACTCGATGATAACGCTGTGGCTGAACTCGCTCGCAACGCCAACGGCAACGTCACGATCGTCCACTTCGGCTGATCTGTGGCATCCCTGGAACGGCGGTGGATAACCGCCGCCGTTCCACCACAAGCGCACCAACCACAAACTCACACACAAAAGGAACAACCATGACCGAAACTCCTATCAAGATTCCCAAGTGGTTGTCCGCGAGGGTATACAATCTAAATCTTGTACCCGACGCGGTAGGCTATGACGAAATGCGCCACTATTCGGCATAAGACATCGTCTGGCTTCTTAACCAGATCAGCGACGAAGATGAAATCCGCGAATACGCCACCGTTGATTGCGGAGATGGCGTCACTATCGAGTTGCCCTCACGAATTCGCTTCAAAGCCAACATGCCTAACTTCGAATGGACATCGTGCCGACTCGACTACTATGACAAGGTCAAACACAGGTATCTTGAGTCTTTCGGTGGATTCTACATCGATACAAACGATGATGATCCGTTGGGATTCCACCCTAATGGGATCCAATACCTGTATCACGGAGGTTACTGCTGATGAACATTCTCGAATACGTCGTTAATAAGCTCGATAGAGATCAATTCGATAAACCGTATACAACAATTGGTTGTAACAAGGCCAAGTATTACATTGCCGAATATCTCGACAATCTCACTGGATCTCGCAATCGCAGCGGATCGTTCTTTCGCTACAACGAATACAACGGTCTTGTGGAAGATCTGTATAAGTTGCTCTTCGAGACAGAATCCATTTCGATTTGCGGATGCGGTAACGATTTGGACATTCCTGATGCCAGGGTGTACCCCCGTCAAAATCCCAACATGGACAAGGTAAATACACTACTAAAGGAGCTTCACAATGGCTAGGATTTTCATCTTCCGAGGATGGAACGTCAAGCGAACCAAGGTGTTCACTGATGGGATCTCATACCGATACGAAATCGGATACTCTAACCGACCTGATACCAAGGTCATTCTTGAATACACTTACGGACGTAGTATCCCTGTGAGTGTACGTGTACACAAGTCGGTTCTCCACGATAAGCGCATCGCCAAGAACCTGACATCAATCCTCAAGCGCAATGTGCATCTACCCGATCCGATCGACGATCAGAATTGGTACGAACTACAGAACAAGAACAAGCAGGAGTAACGCACATGATCATTTACAACTGTCATAAGATCCAACATGAGGCCGATCTTGGCATGGGTTTGCGCTTCATCCGCAAGCACCGTCGATACTATCTTCATCACTACGCCATTCGTGACAACTTCGATGACGTTATCAAGTTCAATCCTGAGGGCGGTGTTGTGCTTGCATACGCCGGTAGACGAGGAATTTCACAGGAGGTTCGAGATCACATCACCAAGCTGTTCCGTTCTTGGAACTCAGCTTTTGAACCGGACTGGGACTCTTACTACCAATCGTATCTTCATCGCTACACAGAACTACGGATGAAGCCAATCCAACCAGTTAAGAAATACGTGTTAGCTGACTAATACCGAAAGGCAAGCACGCATGGATACCCAGACCTTCACTTTGTGTGGTAACAACACCGCCAAAAACTGATTACCAATAAGAAAGGAAAACACCATGGAACTCAACGATCGTCAATCCAAGCTGGTCGTCGAAGGTATGCGACTCAAGCTCGATCAGCTGCGTACCGAAGCAGCCGATGACACTCTTCCCGAGCTCGTCATCAAGGTTCTCAACGAGAATATCACGACGCTTGAAGAGATCATCGAACTGATCGAAACCGATCAGTTCTTCCTCACCCTTGAGGAATGCTGATCACGGCATCACTCAATGACAACAACACTATCTCTCTAACTCTTGCTTTCCAAGAGTTAGAGAGACACCACCCCTCGTGGCGAAACAGGCAGACGCGCTGGATTTAGGTTCCAGTACTCATCACGGGTATGTGGGTTCGAATCCCACCGAGGGGACACAGCCTCTATAGCTCAGTTGGTAGAGCAACGGACTTTTAATCCGTGGGTCCAGGGTTCGAGCCCCTGTGGAGGCACTTCTGCCCACAAACAACTTCTAAATGAAAGGGGAAAATGCCCTATGTCTATCAACCCGCCAGTGCTGTTCAGTGCACTCACTGTCCCATTCAACAGGCTTGCCATCGGCGCTATCGTTGAAAACAACGAAGGCATCCGGTACATGAAGACGTACTGCGATGGATTCACCCTGTGGATCGACAGTAACAACATCGAAGTTGAACACGATGACGCATGGATGCTTGAACGCATCAATACGAAGCCAGACGCATGGCTTGTCTGGCCCTGAAAAGAGAGAGAGAGAGAGAGATGCTCAACGCGCTAGTAATGATGACAGCCCTAGCCATCTTTATCCCTAGCCTATTGGTATTTTTCAAAAATTTCCTAGAGGCAAAGTATATCTATGCTGGAGCGAGCCTCATTGTTGCAATTCTCAGTATGGCAAGTATGGCAACAATACTTGTACTCACCATTGTATAAGAGAGGGGGGTGTTATAACAATGAACGCAATCATCCCCGCCTGTGTCGCAGTACTCACGCTATTCGCGCTCCTATTCGTCACCCTCGGAACGCTAACACGCAACATGGCCGTAACAAAGCCTGCGAATCAAGCACGTAACATCAAATATCTCATCACCAATGCGATCATCATGAGTGTCTGCCTAATCGTTATCATGGTCGATATCGCAACATTTATCAAGCCGATGGCACATTAAAAACAGAAAGGGCACAACATGGGTCACACAGCATGGGCGATCATGATGTTCGTAACACTTATGATCTATCTGGCGATGATTCCAAGTGATATTCGAAAAGAGAAGTATACATCTGCTGGATTCAACATCATCATGGCCATCTTCAGTGCAATGTTCATGGTTTATCACCTTGTGTCGTTGGCGAACTAAGAGCAAACCATGTTCACTCCACCGTTCGCTAAAATACCACTCAAATTCATCACCATCAACAATCCAGAAACACAACACGAAAAGGAACATACGCACATGGCCCACCACAACAACATTGAATTCAACAACTTCCTCGGATACGATCGTTACGAAATTACCGACCCAACCATCCTGAAGGATCTCTTCGAGGCAAAGATCCTCGCAGACATTCTTGAACTGCGCAACCCCGATGCCGAGCCTATCGGTTTCACCGCCACGGTTGATCTTATCAACGGCTACATCGATCGCTACAACAACCTGCACAAGGCCGGTTGCCGCACTGTCAGCGATGTGGCAGAGTTCGAGATCATGCGCATCCGCGCTGGTCACGAATACTCGCTGGGCGATCTCTGATCGTTGATCTCCAGTCTCTTAGTAAGAGTCCGCCTCTACCTGTAGCACATAAACTAGCTATTGGTAGGGGTGGACTTTGTTATGTTCTACGATGCAATGCTATTGCATCAGTTCTGTTCTTGAAAGATTAGAATAGATCCCCATAGGAGGGAACACACCATGCAGTTCCGAGGACGTTACTATTTCCTGTCCAACCATCTATTGGCCTGTGCAGCAATGTATGTCTCATGTCATAAATAAAGGAGACACTCATGTGCACAATGTGTGGATACCCACCAGAAACTAACAGCATCGACTATTTGCTCAAAGCGTATGAACGCCAGCAGCTCTCTACACTATCCTCCTAACTCCAGTGGGCTAAAAAGGAAAATAACAGATAGGATCACCATGTCTCTCATCACTCTCATCAAGCGCTTTCAGCCACGTCGCTACACCACGCTTCGCGTTGAGTTCCCTATCACATTCCCACGTGATTGCCGACCGAGCGAATACGAATATCTATCCAGCGCCGAAATTGAAAGCAAGGCGCTCGCTGTACACACGGTTCTCGTCAAGAACTACGAGATCGTGCCCAAGCGGCTACGTGGGACGATCATACCAGTTCTGGGTACATCCTCCGCACCTCGTAACAAGATCGTCATCACATGCCGCGTGCCTGATGATGCACCAGTACCACTGATCCGCGACGCTCTCATTCAGAAGTTTGGCGGAAACTGCACATTCTTCGATTGATCTCTCACACCGTTGTAAATATCCTCGGTTATCAAGTAAACTAAGATCAGAACGACCCCACGCATCACAGATGCGTAAGGATCTTCTCTAGGGATGAACCCATCATCCACAGTCACGACACATTATCATGAAGGAAGGAAAAACACTCCATGAATCGCAATACGTTTAAGCGTCCCGGGTTGACTCTTGTAGTCGCTACGACGCTCCTCTTTACTGGCCCAATCGCAGCCTATGCTGCCGTGGGCGAGGCAGACAACGCCACCAACAACGCGGGCAACACTGCCGCCGTCTCTACATCCGCTGATGGCAACAACGGCATCATCAAGACCGAGCCTGGAACGTCATCGGCAACCGGTGGCATCACGATCACCAAGACCGAGATCAACGGTCGTTACGGAGACAAGTACTCCGTCAACGCTCCGCTTGACATCCGTATCGACTACGCGGGTAACAAGGTCGAGAAGGGTGCCCAGTTCTCTGTCTCTCTTGGCGAGGGTCTCCAGATCCCAAACGGATTCAACGGCGTTGACCTGAAGGCCACCGCCTTGGACGGATCCGAAAAAACCATCGGTAAGTGCGTTGCCGCCAACGGTGCTTTCACCTGCACCGTCACGGAAGACATCGCCCAGACTCTGGGCGGCAACGGTAGCATTAAGAATGGCTTCGTCAAGCTCGAAGCCACTCTTAACAAGGATAGCGTCGGCAAGACCACCACTGACGTGATCGTGGATAACACGAAGTACACTGTCGGTCTGGGCAAGGGCGTCGTGGGTGAACCCACCACACCCGGCAACAAAAAGTTCTGCTACTCGAACGGAAAGAGTGCAGACGGTTCCTACCAGTTCTGGTGCGACATCCAGGCACAAGGTGCGCCTGGACAGACGGTTACGATCACAGAGAATAGGAATGATGCCACGTTCAAGACTGGCATCACGCTGACTCCCGTCGACAACGGCGACTGGACCAACCCTCTGCTCAACAAGCCCGCAATCACTAAGAGTGAGGATGGCAAGTCGGTCACCTTCACAATCCCGAGTGACCTCACGGGGGATCACCTGGCTCGCATCGGCGTGACCGTCGTTACGCCCGAAAAGACGATGACTAATACGGCTGTCGTGAACGACGAGGAGGTTACCACCACCGTCACCTGGAAGGCAAAGGGCTCCTCCGGTGCCGAAACGGGGGAGGACGAGAAGCCGGTAACGCCGCCTCCTGTGACTCCCACCCCGGAACCGACTCCGGAGCCGTCTACACCGCCTACTCCTTCTGAGCCTCCGACGACTCCGCCCAACACGCCGGAACCAAAGCCGTCTGAGCCCCCGGCCCCTACCCCGGAACCGTCTAACCCACCTACTCCCGAGCCTTCGAAGCCTCCGGTGGAACCTCCTGTGACTCCTGAGAAGCCGAAGCCTACCCCGGAGCCCTCGGAGCCCCCGACTGAGCCTCCTACGACTCCAGCCCCCAAGCCGAAGCCTTCTGAGCCAAGCGTGACCCCGCCTGCGCCGAAGCCCGAGCCCAAGGAGACTCCGACCCCCTCTCAGCCTCAGCCGCCTACGCCTGTGACGAACACTCCTGCCCAGCCTACGCCGGGCTCCCCGAGCTCCCCAAAGGGCGCTATCACGGGCCTGGCCAAGACCGGGGCTTACAACACCGGGATGCTCATTGCAGGTGTTGCCTCGCTCGTGACCGCCGGTGGCATTCTGCTGCTGGTCCGTCGTCGACAGAACAACAACTGACAGTCGCTGACATAGCAGCAAAGAGATGGGGGAGGCCCCACACAGAGAATTGCTTCTCGGGGGGGGTCTCCCTCATCTTTCACCGAGACAACAGGTACAGAAAGAAGAGGAAACAACAATGCGCAAGGAACACACGAGCGTCGAACTCGTCGACGACATCGACGGTTCGCCTGCTACCACCACCATCGAGTTCAGCGTGGGTGGCAAGAACTACAGCATCGATCTCTCTGAGGCCAACGCAGCTGCATTCAACGAGGCTCTCGCGCCTTACATCGAGCACGCTCGACGTGCGCGCGCCACCAAGAAGAAGGCTTCACGCAAGTCGCGCAGCTCCAGCGAGGCGTCTCGTATCAAGCGTCAGAAGAGCGCTCAGATCCGTGCATGGGCACTGGAGAACGGTATTACCGTTGCCAAACGAGGCATGTTGAACCAGAGCGTCATTGATGCCTACGAGGCTACACATGTTGCACAGAACACCGACATTGCAACTGACGATCAGTAGACAATGATCGCATTGCCCCCCTCCCCTGTGTATGTCTGTTTGTTTGTACCCCTGTACATCACAGATGTACCGGGGGAGGTAATGTACACTGGTACTAACTAAATATTCACCGCCCCCTCGTGGTGAAAGTGGCAAACACAGCGCACTCAAAATGCGCCGCCTTTGGCTTGTGGGTTCGAATCCCACCGAGGGGACCACCATGTGTCCGGGCAATGCTGGATGATTAGGACTCAGTTCCTGCCGCTCTGATCAAGCGGATGCACTGGACACCGCGATCGGGGGATCGCGTACGGGGTAGCACTCCGAGGACCAACAATTGCGCCATTGGGCGTTTGTGTGTGAGTTTCTGTTGGTCAAGTTCTACTACGATGATAGATAGCAGAACAGCATCCCCCACATAACCCCGTCCAGGGAGATAATCTTGAGGACGGTAGCGGACCCATTAGAAATCACCTTTCTAATGACTTACCGCATCTGGTTTGCTCTTCGGGCCTATCTACTAACAGAGGTGATCTGGGGCCTGGAGAGCAAACCTGCCAACACGAAACAACACAGTACGGAATGTGGCGCAGCTTGGTAGCGCACCTGCTTTGGGAGCAGGGGGTCGCGGGTTCGAATCCCGCCATTCCGACGATACAGGCACGAGAGCGGCTTGTATTGCGGGTGACTACTCGCGGCTAATTATTGGTTCCAGCCAAAGGCCCCATACGTTTAATGACAAGCACGTATGGGGCCATAGTCATCTCAAGTTCGAATGCTTCCTGAAAAGCTACTAAAGGGGCAGATACAAGTTCGAGTCCCGTAGCAGCACTAAATAACACACACAGCAATCGATCGATCAATCGAAAGGATCATCACCATGCCTACCAAACACGCAATCATTTCCCAGCCCATGAAGGGCGTCGATCCCGATAAGGTCAAGTTGCAGCGAGAAAAGGCTGAAACTGCCGTCCGGGCAGCTGGTTACGAGCCCATCGATACTGTCTATGAAGAAGACTTCAAGTACGACGTTAACAACGATGTCGTCAACCCGGCACTGTGGCACATGGGCCTCGCGCTGATGCGTCTCTCGAAGGCGCACATGATCTACATGTGCGACGGATGGGACACGACGCGTGGATGCACCCTAGAGCACCAGGCCGCGCTCGCTTTCGGAGTCGACATCATGTACGAGACCAACTGACTAAAGAAAGCGCCGGTCTCAAATTCGTAATGATTCCGGCGCTTTCTTTCTTTATACACACCACAAACAAAAAATAGAAGGATAGACCAATGGCTAACGGCATCAAGCGTAACGAAGATGGGACATTTACCGTCTCCGAAGCCTGGCTCAAAACCGCACTAGAAGACGCTATCGAAAAGGGCATGTACGACAACGATTGTTGCAGTACGTGCGCTGTCGAAGATATCATGAAGTCCATCACGGAAGAAAATGAGTAAAGATTGGGGGTTCTGAAAAATGACTACAAACACAGACCCGCTCAATGAACTGAACGAACTGTACTGTGAACTAACGTGGAAGATGCGTGATGTTGAAATTCCTGTCAAAGACAAGGACACCACTGCTCTCTCAAACCGCCCTTACGGTGAGCTTCTTAATGCTGGCACTGTCGTGAGGTTTAACGACCACACTTACTTTTATAGCTGCCCTTTCGGAATGATGGACCTTGAAGGAGCGTGGACCGATGAAGAATCTGTCTCTTACAGTGTCCACGAGTTCCTGTGCAAGATGATTGATGATGAGGGTTGTGTCAAAATACTACTAGAAGAGTAAAAGGAACTTTGCTATGAAAATCAATCCATTGAGCGAACTATCGAAGAAATATGCCGAACTAGTGACCTTAGCCTACACAACCAAGATCAATATTTTCGACGAAAACCGCGATAACCCGAAAGCTAAGCTCTTTTACGTCGATATTCTCATTCCTGGAATGGTCGTTTACCATTATGGGCAACAATGGACACTTTCTAAACAAGTTGGTGAACCTATTTTCCATAGTGTGTGGACAAACACCGAAGGCGAAACAAAGAGCGCTTACCGATTCTTAACCGATGTTATTGAAGGCCAGCATTGGCCTATCAAAATCATCTTTAATCCCGCACGATTCACTTCTAAGTGTTATTAAGGATGTGCTTGTGTTCATTCCACAGATTATTTACCTGAAAAGACTTAGCAGCGGTGCCCTCGTTCGTGTTGAAAAACTGAACAAATCGTTCTTTCTCATACTTGGCGAACTAACCTATTATTGGTTAGACAACAAGGGTAACTACTACAATGAAGACGCCTTCAATACACTATGTAGTCAATATGGTTACGAAATCATTGACCCTGGGCACCGTGTCTTTCATTAGTCCCCCATCTAGGATAATTGGTTTATCAAAAAAGAGAAGAAAGCGCAAAATGCTGACCGATGAAGACATCAAGCGTATTGGCAACGAGATCGTCAAACGTATGACAGGTGTAGCCAATATCAAAAAGCGGCGCAACAGACTGAAATCTGAGATGTACAAACCTACCGTCCGATACGACTTTCAGGACGGTATCGGAGATACATATGATCTCAGTGACTACTCTAAAGAAGGACCTGCGGTCATTGACATGACCTACGATGATCTCGGGTACTTCTACTTGATCTTTGATTCATATGGCGTACCACATTGGATCAGCAATCAATCCTACACGAGAACCGTTGAGGAAATGGCAGAATTCCTCAATGAGAACCTATGGGGCGTATTCACAATCACCCAACTCTAAAACCACAAGGAGATCAAACGCATGAACATTATGGGTTTTCGCAGACACATGCAAACCGATTTCGATCTCAATGAGACGTCATCCGGCGACATCATCGAGGTAAACGACGAGCTCTTCTTTACACACTGCAATGCCAATGGCTGGCGTAGATTCACTGATGAAAACGGACGTGTCTACACGCCCGAAGAACTCAGTGAGAAATTCGCAGACGCACCCGTACCAACGCTTCGACGATACAATCGCGTGTGGTGGTACGAAGCCATGTAAACCATAGGATTGAGATTTTACTCACTCGGCCAAGTAACGCACTTGGCTTCATCCCGAATAGTGTAGTGGCAGCACACCGGATTTTGGTTCCGGTAACCTAGGTTCGAATCCTAGTTCGGGAGCTAGTCAACACAGTTTTTCCTTTCTGGTGTTGACTATGGGTCACCCGTGTTTCGTCACTCTTGTCGAGAGGAGTGGGGTGACAAGTTGCTTAGCTTAACGGTAAAGCGCCTACCCACAAACAAATGGGCGGAGAGATACAGGTTCAATTCCTGTAGCAGCACTCAATAACAAACACACACAACAACCGATCGGAAGGATCATTATGTATATCGATCATGAACTCACACACAACATGATCGCCGGGCTGTCATGGCCAGCCACTGGATCGGCAACTACGGAGCTGTGAAGGACTTCGATGAAATGGTCGAATTCATCACGGACGAGTTGACCGGTGAATTCAAGATCACTCAGTTCTAAAAGAAAAGTCAGAACACCATGAAACGCGACAAAATCACCATCGCAGAGCCTGCTGATCTCGGCTGTTTCAAGCCTGGTACCATCATCGATACCAACGGTTACCATGACCCCACGTTCATGTCCATCGGGGATGATCAGTGGGTGAGCAGCAACGGTGGCACCATCATCCCCAACGGCGTGCTGTTCAAGCTTCTACAAGCATATGATGCGCCCGTCGTTGTCATCGATAGTGTCTATCGACCAACCATGGAGCTGATCATCGAGATCCGCACACACAGACTCTTTGGAGAATAAGAAAAGCAGAAACAGTCTTTTCCAAAGACTGAGAATAATTTCAGTACATCACAGATGTACTCAGATAATTATTGATAAAGATCGTTAGAGATTACAACGATCTACACCTAGCCATAAGAAGGAGAAAACAAACATGGCACGAATCAACCCTAAGAACTTCGGCGTCGCTATTGGACGCCTGGCGTCCGACCCGCGCTTCTTTAACAACCAGGACGGATCCCGTACAGTACGATTCACCGTTCTGGTGGATCAGGACTTTGTGAATGCAAGCGGCGAGCGCGGCACCGACGCGGTATCCGTCGAGCGCTTCATTCCCAACGATCGGTCGAACGGTGTGTTCGACATGATTCACAAGGGTGACCTTGTGGAGGTGTCGTACCGCGTCACGACCGACTCCTACGTCGATCGAAACGACGAGCGTCGCTACGTGACAAAGTTGATCGTCTCCGACGTTCAGATGCTGGAGAGCCGCAAGGTGACCACCGAGCGTCTCGCCAAGCGTGCCGCCCAGCAGGACGCACAGAACCGCGCTGCTCAGGCTGCACAGTCTGCTCCTGCTGCTGTTACTGCTGTTGCTACTCCTGCCCCCCAGGCCCCCGTCTTCGCGGACGATGCGCTCGATGCATCTGATCCGTTCGGTGGCGGGTTCGATCAGGGTAACCCGCCTTTCTGAGTAAAGACATGTTATTCTGATCAACAATCACAATCACAACTGAAACACACAAGAGAATATCGCAAACAACACCAATCCCCCGTAGCACGGTTGCACACCGTTGCTACGGGGGATTGCTTTACGCAGTGACTACATCACTGCTGTGTTGCTGATTCCAGAGCTACAGGCTCTGCCACCAAGAACACGTTCTGCTGATAGTAACCGTAGTCGTTTACTCGGCCACCGCACGTAGTGAGCACCAACCGGCGAGGTCCAGTAGCGCTAAAGTAGTCCTCCGGAAACGCCTGGTGCTCAGCAAACCACATGCCGTTCACGCGCCACGTGGACAACGAACCATCAAAGCCTTTCACCCAGATGAGCTGGTTCTGCTTGACATCGGTAGCCATCGTATACAGAGCCCCACGGTGGCGTTTTGTCCACGCCACATGAGAGGCGATCAGCGTTGTTCCCTGTGCACTCACCTGCTGTCGTACTTGGCTCTCCTGGCCTTCAGAACCACTGCGTGTTCCAGACATCACGGAGTCGGAAGACTGAGATGAGGAGGAATCAGGACGAACACCGGTGAGAACTCCAGTATCAGATGCAGTGAGAGGTGCTCCAGCTGAGTACCACACACCTCGGTGTACGTTGGTCGGCACATGGATGGTCTGAAGATCGCCATAATTCGACGCCTCAAACGTATCAGACGGCTGAAGCTCCAAGTAAATGCCAGACTCCGGGATAAACACAGATCCAGATGCCATGCGAGCGATCGACATCGTGCTAATCCGGTAATCTTCGGTGTTGACTTCCCAGGTGTTCGAGCCTTGATCAGAGTCAGCATTCACAACATCCCACTCGTGAGTGAGCACATCATCAGTAGCTTCGACAGGCTCAGTAGAGATTTCCTCATCCTGATACGTCTGAGCAGGCACCGGAAGCTCTTCCTCGACCTGAGCCTCATCATGTGCGCGATAGATCAGGTAGAGACCGCCACAGATGAGACTCGTGACGATAAGCCACACGATCGCTGTCAGAGCAGCACGCCATTTGCTCCGCTTGTTCTTCGGGTTCTGCGTGCCTTGCTTACCGTGGGCAACCCCCACATCATGCAACACCTCATCGAGACTCGACGGAACGACCAAAGACTCGGTCTTGTCAGGGCTAGTCCCATCACCATTCACGATGTCATCGAAACTAAGCAGAGTAGCGCCGGTGGCGGCAACGGCGCTGTTCTCACTACGCTGCGTTGCCGCCACACCAGACTCAGTCACGATGTCATCATGCGTGTGCTCACGCGCGCTGTAACGGCGCAAAGCATCATCCCATGGACTCGTAGACGTAGACATCCGGTCACTCTCCGTTCTTCTTACTGTTGTTCTTACCAGCAGAGCGCTTCGCAGGCTTGCTGGACTTGGCAGCAGACGCCTGAGCAATAGAGTACAGACCCTCGCGATTCAAAGAGCGCGAGTACGACGCATCCAGGTAGAGAACAGGCATTGCGTCCTCTGTATTCATCTCTGCCACCTTGCTGAGCAGCAACGGATACAGCGCGTTCTTGACAGGGCCAGAGCCTCCGCCAAAGACGAACACAACCTCGGTTGTCGCACCAACGACGCTGAGTACACGACCGAACTGGTCAGATGCAGCTCGGGCGAAAAACTCGATCTCACGATCGACGTAGGCGCGCACCTTGTTGTAGAAGTTACGCTTCAAGGCAGACGGCGCATGCTGGAGGAAATCAGCCAGCTGCTTGCGGCTGGTGAACCCAGTGTGGAAACCTTCCGCGTCCATGGACTCAAGAGCACGGGTCAGCACAGTGCCGTAACCCTCGCCAAAAGTCACAGACGCATCGGCATTGAACTTGCCGTTGGTAAAGACCGGGAAGTTAATCGTTCCCTCACCGATGTCGATACCGATCGTGTTACGAGCCGCAAGAATATCCTCCGCGCTCACGCCCTCCAATGCCAGACCGCGCGAACGCACGTCAGCAAGCATAGCCTGCATAAGTGGCACGCCCTTCTCCGTGATGGCCCACTGCGCCGATGCACCCTCGGCCATCACGACAACATCGCGGAACGTAATCCGCACCGTCACAGGCGTCTCAAAGTTGTGCACAGTGACAAGATGCGTTGCGCTCATAAATTCGGCGCTGTAACCCGTGCGATGACGCATGTACTCATCGATCGGCAGCGCCACTGCCACACGCGCGTTAACAACGAGCTCCGATGCAGGCAGAGCCTTCGCAACAGCCACGTAGTCACGCAGCGCCTTCGCAGCAAAGCAACCCAGGATCAGCACCTTAGAAAGTTCCTGCTCAGCCTTCGAGCGTCGGCCTACGACGTTAAACTCATCGAACGCGCCGTTCGCAGTGAGAGAGCGCTTGCCGAACAGGTGGCGATACGTGTTGCTCACCATCGGGGACGAGAACGACACATCCAGGTCATTGTAGAAGTCGTCGGCACATACCTCCGTCGCCTCGACATCAGCCTTCGGCAGAGAGTTCGGCCTGGTCATTAGCGCCACACCGCTGGGCAAATCGATCGTGTCGATGACAGGCTTACCGGCCTTGTCAGTGCGCTCACCTCGCACCAGACCCTTGACGTAGCCGTTACCGACATCGATACCGCCAAGGAGCGTCATCGTGTTCAAGGACGTAGGGATTGCAGAAGAAGCCATAGTATGTGTACTCACTTTCTCTTATCTGTCTGGAATCAGCGCAGCGCGCCGAGCATATCTTCAATAGCGTTTTCGTGTGCAGAGCCGGTCTTAGCATCCGCCGTGTTGTCAGAGTCATCAGATTCAACAGACTCATCAGCAACATCAGACTCAGGCAGAACTTCGACTGTCTCATCTAGCTCACCATCATGCGACGCAGGGACCATCAGAAGTTCGCGATCCAGCTCCGCCTTTGGCATCAAGATACCGATCGACTGAGCGGCAATCTGATGCCCGTCAATAGTCACAAACTGCTCCGACTGCTCGGCCTGATCTACTTGCTCTGCTTGTTTCGGCGGGCGTCCCCGACGCGGTTGCTGCTGGACGGGATAACACGTGGCATCTCGGTATCCGTTGCGCTCGATCGCGTCTCGGATCAGTGCGCGTACCGAGGCGCTGAGATCGGACTGCGCTCCGATCCATTCGAGAACAGATTCGTCAGCATCGGGTACAGAGACCCTAAACCGACGAGACTGGGGCCTAGGGATAGACCCATTAAAACGTCGCGGCATAAACAAGTTCCTCCATTTCAGGTTCTTATCTGGGCTAACGATGGACCGCAATACACCAGATGGTTTTTATCTGGTCATCTATGGCTCATCATACACCCATTTGGCTCACGTATCAAGCAAAACGGCGCTTACCCGGTCACATCGTGACCAGATAAGCGCCACAAGCACATGTACTGGCTAGTTCAGTCCACCACGTCGCACACCGCGCGTTGCAGGTCGCTGACAGATCCGCAATTACAGATCACGACATCAGCGCGCTGAAGCAACCCATATGCGTTGGTCTCTGAAACATGCTCAGCCCCCGAAGAACACGGCACCCCGGCAGATGCGTCTGCCAGCGCCTGATCCAACGAGTTCTGATCCCCTCGCCACACGCCAATGACGATGCCTCCGAGATCATGCACGAGGTTAAACTCTTCATCGAACCGGACATCAGTGAGCGCCACGGCTTCACCGCGCGCGAGCTCTTCCTGCACACGCTGACCAGTCAGGTCTGTCCACGTTCTCTCGCCCAACGTACCACGCACGCAATCTGTGCCCAGCGTTTGGAGCACAGTGCGCACATCAGGCACGAGATCCTTCGCCTTCTCCATACCCAGAGCGTCGACCACCTCGTGATACTTGGCGAAACCGCCGCCATAGCGCGGCGTGCCACCAACCGCATGAGCGAGATGGATGCCTTCTGGCACCTCAACCCACACGCCACGCAGGTTCATGCTCATCTCTTTGAGCGGATCGGCAAACGCCATCCGCTTCCAGCCACGGTCGATAAGCGCGCTCGCAGCAGTGTCTTTGCCCGATCGTTTCAGACCGACGAAACCAACCAATGAGGTGGGTACATCGCGGCGGTTAATAAGAGCTGGAACAGCATCAACATCAGGCATCATGATCACAGGGGCAGTCATAAGTGAGACCTCTTTCTTGGTCGATTCTACTGGTACACGAGCCATTCTACCTCTTTATTTTCCATAAAGCACTGCCCATCCACGCTGCGCCCATCTGTCTGGACATACACGTAACCCCCGCAGCAGCTTGGAGCTACCACGGGGGTTACGGACTGATCTCACCTTCTTGAGAATCAGTGATCATACTAGCACATCAGTGCTTCATGGCAACGCGAGCCTTGCGACGAGCAAACCAGGTAGCACCGCCACCCAGACCGATCGCGGCCATGAGAGCGCCCACAGCACCCATCAGACCGGTGTTCGCACCTGCGGCCTCACCGGTCACAGCGCCCTTCGGAGCAGGGGGAGCGGGCTGCTCAGGAGCGTTCACCTTCGCGTGCCAATCATCGGAGTCAGTAACCTTCTTGCCGTTGTGGATGGACTCACCAACCACGGTAGCCGTGTCACTGTGCGTCGTTCCCTCTTCGACGCCAGTCAGGGTACCGACACAGGACACAGACTGACCGACCTTCAGGGTACCGATCTTGTCACCAGCAACCTTGACAGTCTGCGCAGTCGCGCCACCGGTCACACCGGCATTCGCCGGATCAGCAGCGGCCTGCTCAGCAGGGATCTCACAAACGATGCCAGTGACGTTACCGGTGGTGCCCTCATGAGTCTGATCAGTGAGCGAGACGTTCACGAGGTCAGCCTCACCAGTGTTCTTCACCAGGAAGCCGATCTGAGTCTCGGCACCCTTACCCTGGACAGACTGGAGAGTCAGAGCGTTATCAGCCTCGTCGCGGTCGCCAGCCTCAAGGCCCTCAGACAGCGTGAACTTCTCCACGTCGATCGCGGGCTTGGGGGTCACGGTGAAAATCGGCGGCTCATTCGTGGCCTTGAATTCGTTGTTCCAGGTCACGCCGCCCTTGTTAATAAGCTGCTTGTTCTCACCGTCCGTGTCATAGTCACGACGCAGCTGACCGGAGATCACCAGCTTCACTTCACCCGGCTCAGCCAGACGAGCAGTCTTGGCCAGGAACTCAGGCTTCGCCTTCGCGGTCGTCACACCCTTCGCAGTGTCGTTTGTGATCTCAAAGAGATCCGTGACATCCTGACCCTGGAAGTAGACCTTCGGAGCGCCATCCATCGTGACGTAGGTCAGACCATCCGACCAGTCATCCGTAATGGAGTATTCCTCCAGAGCGTACTGGAGGTACGCAGCGATGTGGTCGTTGACAACGGCGCTGACCTTATCACCGGGCAGGAACGTCTTGTTATCAACACCCTTCTGGTTCGTACGCTCGGGATCAGCAGTAGCACGGGCTTCAGTCTCATCAGCGGTCCAGACCTTATCGGGGTCCGGCGTCACCTTGCCGGTCTCAGCAGAATTACCGACGAGGCAG
>ERZ772958.11-NODE-11-length-73762-cov-18.450283_pt1 | contig 73762 bp, 57 predicted proteins | sample MGYA00580681_ERZ772958 | MGnify/ENA primary metagenome ERZ772958 (study PRJEB29015, sample SAMEA2738089) | human oral metagenome | biome: human oral; feature: human-associated habitat; material: saliva | place: China | collected 2275 ...
CTATCGGCGGCGGCTCTCCAATCGACGCAGCTAAGGCTATGTGGATCAAGTACGAGTACCCAGAGACCACTTTTGAGGACATGTGCAAGGTCTTCGGCCTTCCTGAGCTCCGCACCAAGGCTCACTTCTGCGCAATTTCTTCTACTTCCGGTACCGCAACTGAGGTAACCGCATTCTCCATCATTACCGATTACCAGAAGGGTGTTAAGTACCCAATCGCTGACTTCCAGATTACCCCTGACGTCGCAATTGTTGACCCTGAGCTCACTTACGGCATGCCTGTTAAGCTTGTTGCTCACACTGGTATGGACGCACTGACCCACGCAATCGAGGCATACGTTTCTACCGTTGCTTCTATGTACACCGACGGTGACGCTCTCCACGCAATCCGCGAGATTGTCGAGTGGCTGCCAAAGTCCTACGCAGGCGACAAAGAGGCACGTCAGCACATGCATGACGCACAGTGCCTTGCTGGCATTGCATTCTCCTCTGGCCTTCTGGGCATTGTTCACTCCATGGCTCACAAGACCGGCGCTGCATACTCCGGTGGTCACATCATCCACGGTTGCGCAAACGCTATGTACCTGGGCAAAGTTATCCAGTTCAACGCTCGCGACGAGCGCGCAAAGACTCGTTATGCATTCATTGCTAAGGAGATCCTGCACCTCGAGGGCAACACCGAGGACGAGCTGGTAGCAGCACTTGTCCAGAAGATTCGCGACATCAACGACGCCCTTAACATCCCACAGGGCATCAAGAACTACGGCGAGGGTGGAACCAAGTCCGAGACCTCCATCATTGATGAGAAGGAGTTTTTCGAGAAGGCTCCAGAGGTTGCTCGCCTTGCTATCGAGGACGCTTGCACCCTCTCCAACCCACGCAAGCCTACCCAGGAGGAGATGGAGCAGCTGCTTAAGTGCGTCTACTTCGACCTTCCTGTCGAGTTCTAAGATCTAGCTTAGACACTTAGCTTCGCTAAAAGCCTGGTAGCGTTCCGCTACCAGGCTTTTTTGCGCGCAGGTACGGGCGTAGGCGGACGGTAGGCTTGCAAGTGGGCAAGTGCGGGCGGGCACGACGACGTGCTGGTAACGTGCGCGGATGGGCATTTCGGTGTCGAAAGTTCCTCGAGTAGGGCCCGAGTGGTAAAAAATGCGTTTAGTTGGAAATTTCATTTTTCTGCATACAACGTTTGCCCAGATAAAAGTTTTTGAGGCGGTAAAAAATCGTCTTAGTTGGAGATACATCAATCAAATTTCAATTTTCATTTCCAACTAAACGGGTTTTTTACCTTTTTCGGCACATAATTTTGAACCCAAAAATTACGTATTCATGAAAATGCATTTAATTGCAGAATTATTCAGATTTTTGAAACCAAGCTAGTGAAATTGCATGATGAGTCTTTGGAAGGGCCTCAAACGACAAATCTTGCGCAGATTTCCCGTGTGATTTTGCATCGGTCAGATTACTTAGGCTATTTCCGGGTATGGAATTCATACTTTTTCGCGAAGGAGTGCTATGGATTACTGTCTTTCGTACTTTTCAGCGTTTAATTTATTAATGAGTTCCTCTAGGCCATTTGTTTCGTTGTCCACATTAAATGGTATGGTCAGAGCGCCACTTGTTCCCGAGTCTACGCCTGGAGCGGCTATGGAACGAGAGCTTGCCGTCTACTATGGACACCTGCCGGAAATACAAGGTGTACGTCTTCACCAGGAGTCTAATGGTAAGGTTGACCTGCTAATTCGTGATGTGAATTCCGCGTCTACAAGATCAAATGTTGCGCTTCATATCTGTAATTCGAAGACCTCGTCATCAATGCTTCTGCCCATAGACGCTGGGCAAAAAGGATTTGTTACCTCTCCGGAATTCACTTATTTGCAGATTGCGTCAAAACTCGATTTCATCGGAACAATCCTTGCAGGTAGTGCGCTATGCTCTGATTATTTTTTGAACCAAAATGGTCACGGTGGAGTTTCACAACGCCAAAATGGCCCTCTGACAAATCGCGCTGCAATTGCAAAGTTTCTTGCAACACAAGGAAGAAAGCGTGGCATCGTCCCAGCTAAACGAGCGCTTCAGCACATCGTAGAGAAAGCTCGGTCGCCCCGAGAGGCTTCGCTTGCCCTGCTATTGTGCCTCCCGTATAACCTCGGTGGCTTTAATCTAGGAACTGTCGAGCTCAATAAGCCAATCGAGCTGGAAAATCGATATGGCGAGAAAATCACTCGAATTCCTGACCTAACCATTCAGCTCAAGGACAAGAGGCAGAAGCGGGCTATGGTACTGCTAGACTACGATCCGGCAACTACGCATTCTGGCAATCAAAAAATCACGCGAGACCTGGATAGGGAAAACGAGCTGGTAACAGGCGTTCAGTGTCCGCATTTTTCGGTATCTGGCGAGATGCTCAAAAGCTTTGAAAGCGTTCAGGGCTTGGTCCGCCAGATTCGCGAGTCTACCGGAATAACTGCACGTGACACGACTATGTCAGATCTTGAAGAGCGACAGCGAGCATTATGGGCACGACTGTTCAAAGCTAGGTAAAGTTCCGCTTGAACCGGATAATAGCTTGCCCGAATTTAGACGGACACCTATTCAAAACCAGGTAGCAAAACCAGGTAGCAAAACCAGCTGACACATCTTTTATGCGCCGCTTGCCGTACAATAGAGGGACACAAACCGCTCATAATCGCACAGCCAGAAGGAGAAAAAAGTGGAAGTCAACGGCCTTATCGACCATACAAATTTGAAGCAAAACGCAACCGCTGAGGACATCAAGAAGCTTTGCGCCGAGGCAAAGCAGTACAAGTTTGCAACTGTCGCCATCAATTCTTGCTGGGTTTCCCTGGCTCACGCCGAGCTCGAGGGCTCTGGAGTTGGCATTACTTCCTGCATCGGTTTCCCTCTGGGCGCCGCTTCAACTGCAGCTAAGGTCGCCGAGGCCAAGCAGAGCGTTGCCGACGGTACTACCGAGATTGACATGGTCATCAACGGTGGCCATCTGGTTGCTGGCGATGACGACTACGTTATCGCTGATATCAAGGCTGTTGTCGAGGCCGCCGGCTCCGTGCCAGTAAAGGTAATCTTGGAGTGCTGCCTGCTTGATGACGAGCAAATCGTTCGTGCTTGCAAGGATTGTATGGCTGCTGGAGCTGCGTTTGTTAAGACAAGCACCGGCTTTAGCACCGGTGGCGCAACTGTTCACGACGTTGCTCTGATGAAGCAGACTGTCGGCGACACTTGCAAGGTTAAGGCTGCTGGCGGCATCCACAATAAGGCTGACGCTGAGGCAATGGTCGCAGCGGGCGCAGATCGTCTGGGCTGCTCCAGCGGAATCGCTATCGTCACCGAGTAGCTCGCTGAGCTGGAGTTTGCCGGACCGACACTTCATTGATAAGTAAATGAAGACGACCTCGTAGCATGTGCTGCGAGGTCGTTCTTTGTTGCAGTGAAAAGGGCACAAAAGCTGGCGAGAAAGCCGTCAGAAGTTAGCTGACGACAACCTCGCCAAAGCCCAGGTTGCGGGCTTGCAGCTCAATCGCCTGCATGCGCTCATCGCTTGGAGAAGGGGAGTTCTCCATCGGACCGCGCACGCCAAAATGCCTGAACTTCATGAGTCGAATGCGCGTCTGACCGACCTTCTCGCCAAGGGTTGCGGCAATGCCATCAACTGCGGCTTCGGCATCGTTCCAGCCTTCGGTTACGATGACGCGAACCTCTTCCAGCTTGTTTTGCTCGGCCAAAAACGCAAGGTTTTTGCGGACCGTAACGCCATTTTCGCCGGTCAGGTGCTCAAACCACTGATCGTCCCAAGCCTTGACGTCAAGCATGACGCCGCTTGAGAGATCCAGCAGGTCGCGGTACTCGGTGAAGTCGATGGTGCCGTTTGAGTCGATGAGGCAGTTCAGACCAGCTGCGTTACAGTAGGTGAAGAGTTCGTAGAGGAAGTCGGGACGGAGCATGCATTCGCCGCCTGAGGTGGTAATTCCGCGGATAAACGGCATGTTGGAAATGCAGCGGTCGGCCACCTCTCTTGCGCTGAGCAGCTCAATCTTTGGCGTGGATTTGTGCTGACACACCTTGATACAGTTGTCGCAGTTGATGCAAATGGAGTTGTCCCACACAACCTTGCCGTCAGCCACGGACAGGGCGTGAGCTGGGCATGGTTTGACGCACGCCCGGCAGGAGATGCATTCCACCTGGGTCTCGGGGTTGTGGCAGTAGGCGCAGCGAATGTTGCAGCCCTGCAAGAAGACGGCAGTTCGGCTTCCTGGACCATCTACCAGCGAGAAGGGAATGATCTTGTTGACAGGAGCAACACACCCAGTTGGATGTGCTGCTCCTGAACCAGTTACTTCGACGCGCGACACCTTGGGGCTTGACGCTTTGACGCGCGATGCTCCCAAAGTAGTTTCTGTTGCAGTGCAGGTCACGATTGTGCAGCTCTTCTCGCTAGTCGCTCATGCGAACCTTGCGCTCACCAAGGTGGTTGGCGGTGAAGTTGCCCAGGCCATCGTGAGCGGTGTCCTGAAGAACAACGTCGCCAGACTGGAACTTCTTCATCTCGGAACGCTTTGCCAAGAAGCCAGTGATGCGGACCAGGTCGCCCTCGGAGCTGTAGAACGAGAGGTACTTGTCGTCGATGGAGAATGCGGCTTTGACCACGTCAACGACAGCGTCTGGATTGCGCTCAGCAGTTGGCTCAGCTGGGAAGATGTCGGAGACGCCACTGTTGAAGAAGCGGTGCATGCGAGCGCTGTGGCGAATGTGGTCGTAGAGATTTGCAGGCTCGTCGCCAACCTTGATGCGGACACCCGGGGTAACGCCCTGCTGGTCAGAGAAGCCAGCCTGTGCGTGCAGGGTGAAGCGGCCGCCAAAGACCTCGGAGTAGACGGCGTCAAAGCTGTTGACCTGGTCAGCAATCTTGACCATGATCTGATCGGCCAGCTCGTTGGCCTCGTCATCCTTGCCGTAGGTGCGGTTGCTGTCAAGATGCAGCAGCTCAGCAACGCACTCGCTCATGCCGGCAACGCCAAACATGCCGCAGAAGCGCTCGCGAGAAATGAGGCCTTCCTGAGCCAGGAAGCTGGTCTCAAAGAAGTTGGAATCCTCAACGATAAAGCGGACGCGCTCGTTCATGAAGTTCAGAACCTCGCCAGTTGCGGTTGGCAGCAGGTTGTTCATGAAGTCGTCAACGTTGGATGCAAGCTTTGCAAGACCTGGAAGGAGTACGCGGCTCAAAGTGTAAGCGCCACCGCCCATAGGAAGGACGTTGTAGCAGCTTACGACGGTGTACTCGCCAGGGTAGGTCTCTTTGTGGATGCGGTGGTTGGCAAAAGCAGGGTTGGAGCAGACCATGGTGGTCTTGACTGCCAGGCGCATGAACTCGTCGGACGTGACCTCTGGATCGTACTTGAGGGTGAAGTTTGGAACTGCGTTCATGAGCTCGCGGTCAACCTCAAGCAGCAGTCTACCTGCACGAGTGTCCTCCGGACCAATGTTTGCGTGGCAGTAACCGCTCGCAACGGTGCGGTCGATGTGGTTCAGGAAGCGGCGCAGACGAGGCTTAATCTCTGCGTCGGTCATGCCCTCCAGGAACGGATCAATAATCTTGTCCAGCTGGCCAACGTACACGGGGCGGCTGGTGACGGAAGGAACGTTGTCGTAGAGAGCGGCAAGGCCCCAGAGCAGGTCATCAAGGGTCTCTGGCTTGTCAAAGCGCAAAAACTCGGAACCGTTCTGAGCAAATACCTGGTAGTCAGGGCAGATGTAGCGAGGACGGTAAGGAGCGTTGCCCTCACACATGTCGTCAAGCGCGTGAGCTGCAAAAAGACGGTCAAATTCAGCTGTTGTCTTGATAGGATGCTCAGAGTTCTCGGCAGCCTGAGCCAGGTGCAGAACCTTCTGCTTGTACGAGAGGTTGTCGGAAGTGATGATGTCCATGAACTCGCTCATTAGTGCTCCTTACGTTTATCCTGCAAAAACAGGTTTGTGATTGCGACGGGTACGTCGGTCGTTCCAAGTTATGGTGCACCGCATAGTGCGGCGCGCCGCCTGGGGCGAGAAGAACGGTCTTGCCCAAGCGTTGTGCCAGGTACAGAGGTTAGTCCAGAAGGTGGGATTCTCCCTCGTGTTTCATTGCGTCGTCGAGGCGCTGGAACTGCCTCTCGGTAATGACAATCTTGCCGTGCTGAACAGAAACCATGCCCCTCTCCTTAAGCTCATCGATGCCGCGGGCAACAGTTTTTGTGCTGGTACCAATCTTGTCTGCCAGCTCTTGCCTGGTCAGGCGTACCGTGAACGGCCACTCAACAACGCCGCGATGAATCTGATCGCGCGTCAGTTCGCTAAGCATGTACATCAGGCGCTTGGTTCCGCTCCAGGTCAGCAGGCTGCGCTCGTAGCCGGACTGACGTGTCAGATTCTTGATAATCCAGCGTGAGCGGGTGAGAAGTGCTTCAGGGTCCGAACGAATCCACTGCAGGTAGTCCTCACGTGGAACTGAAATAAACTCGCAGCCGGAAGTTGCGGTGAGCGATCCCAGGTAAAACGGGCTCTCGCTAATAACTTCCATCTCGCCAAAAGCAACAGGCGCACGATACTCGTCAATAACATACGTGCTACCTGCGGAATTATGCGACGTAGTGCGCACGGTACCGCGGCACAGAATGTACACGTTATCAACGCGGTCCAGCATGTGGACAAGGGTCTGTCCAGAATTAAGACGAATCTGCCTACAATGAGAAAGACGATTAGCGGGAACGCGAGAAGCCCATTTGATGATCTTCTTGCGAACGTCGGAGTCAAGACTGTCAAGGTAGGTTAGAACGTTCACACGAGACCTCGCTGTTCTTGCTTCGTAAGTCCTCATTACAGGACAGTTTTGGCTTAAGTTTGAGTAATTGTACCTGCTCCCTAAAATAAAAATAAGGACTTTTGTCCACTTTTTGAGACAATTTTCTTGAACAGTATCGGGCTGCGATTAGGTTACGGCCAACCAGCGGTTAACCTGCGGCCAACCAGCGATCAGCCTGGGTCAGCCCACGGTCAACCTGCGGTCAAGCTGCTGCAAGACATAAAAAGCCCCCACATCAAATGAACTGCCTCTCATTTCTTGGACACGAGAAATAGGAGGCAGCTCAAAACACACCTAAGTCGGATAATCTGTCAAAAAGACGTATACATGACGCTGAAAATACCTCAATCATGCAGATTATCGTCATTAGATGTGTAATATGCCCGAAATTAAGCAGAATATCTGACATAGGTGTGTTCCTTAGGTGCGGAATTTATCGATAGTTAAATTTCTTATATAAGTCTATTCATGTTTAAGCATATTAGATGAAGTTTATGCATAAAGATGCATATCAGTCAGTGCGACCGCCTAGCTGCCTGCTATCTTGATTAGGAACATGTCGATTCTTCAGCAGAACCTACCAAAGCTGCTCTATTTTGTGCGCGAGGCCTAAAAGCCAATGCTAACACGCTGCAGAATCATAATCACCCGCATATGAACTACCTCCCATTTCTTGGACATAAGAAATGGGAGGCAGTTCAAAACGACGTAGGGGCCAAAAGAAATGCGATGCTAACGCGGCGTTTGCACGTGTACTTACGTGGTGCTTACGCAGCACGTGTGAGCACTTACTTGCGGTTGCAAACCTCTGCAGCAACCTTTGCGCCAAGTGCAACGTTGTTGAAGACTAGCTGGATGTTGGACTCAAGGGAGTTGTTGCCGGTAATCTCAGCAACCTTTGCAAGCAGGAATGGTGTGGACTCTTTGCCGTGGATACCGTTTGCCTCTGCCTCTGCAAGGGCCTTCTCGATAGCTGCGTCAATAGTGTCTTTATCCATTGCATACTGCTCAGGAATTGGGTTGGTGACCAGAAGGCCGCTGTTCATGCCAATCTGCTGCTGGGTAGTAAAGATCTCTGCCAGCTCAGCAGGGGAGTCAACGCGGTAGTCAACGCTAAAGCCGCTCTTGCGGGTGTAGAACGCAGGAAGCTCCTCGGTCTGGTAACCAAGTACTGGAACACCCTTGGTCTCCAGGTACTCAAGGGTAAGGCCAAGGTCAAGAATGGACTTTGCACCAGCGCAAATGACCATAACAGGAGTCTGTGCAAGCTCCTCGAGGTCAGCGGAGATGTCCATGGTGGTCTCAGCGCCACGGTGAACGCCACCAATGCCGCCGGTTGCAAAGACGTCGATGCCTGCCATGTGAGCAATCATCATGGTAGTAGTGACGGTAGTTGCGCCGTCCTTCTTCTCCGCGATGATAACAGGGAGGTCGCGGCGGCTAACCTTAGCAACCTCGCGGCCCTTCTTGCCCAGGTAGTCAATCTCGTCAGCGGAAAGACCGGCACGCATCTGGCCGTTAATAATTGCGATAGTTGCAGGAATCGCACCGTTGTCGCGGATGATCTGCTCAACCTTCAGAGCGGTCTCGACGTTCTGTGGGTAAGGCATACCGTGAGAAATGATGGTGGACTCCAGAGCTACAACAGGCTTGTTCTGCTCAAGAGCCTCTTTGACCTCGTCAGATACAACGAGAAAATCCTTCAGGTTAGACATATATACTCCAATCGTAAACGACTAATGGAACCGAAAGTAGTGCCGTGCAGACGCGCTGTGCCGTGCAGACGCGCTGTGCGTGCAGACGCGCTAAATACCTGCGCGCTTGATAACCTCTTCAACGTTGAGCTCACCGTTGATGGTGTCCTCACCCTCAATGGCCATGCTGGAAGCAGCCATGCCTACCAGGCCGGTTTGCTCAAGCGTCATACCTTGAGTGTATGCCCAGGTAATTCCTGCCATCATGGCATCTCCTGCGCCTGTCATGTTGACCAGCTTTGCAGGAAGCAGCGGCAAGCGGACGGTCTTCTCGTGATCAGCGCAAAGAAGGCCCTTCTCGCCAAGGGAGATAAACACACGCTTGAGGCCTGTTGCAAGCAGCTCGTGAGCTGCGGCTTCAAGGGAGGTATCGTCGGTGATCTTGATGCCCGAGAGCATCTCGGCCTCAAGGCGATTTGGCTTGAGTGTGTGAATCTTGCCCAGAACCTTCTTGAGCTTCTGTGCCTTGATGGAAGAAACGGGATCGCAGAAGATTGGGCAGGTCACGTTCTTGGCAATGAACTCGATGGTCTGCTGAGGCAGGTTGGTATCAATTACGCAAGCTGCGGCGTGCTGGATAACATCCAGGCGCTCCTCGATGCGCTCAGGGGTGACATACTCGTAAATCTGCATGTCATTGATGGCTTCCTGCATCTCACCGTGCTCGTCCATGATAAAGAGGTAGGTGGAAGTGGAAGCGCCCGGCACGGTAATAGAAGCGTCAATGTCAATGCCGCAATCCAGGCAGCCCTCTTTGAGCTCGCGTGCGCGATAGTCCTCGCCAAAAGCAGTGAGCAGACGAACGTCGCTGTCGAGAAGGGCTAGGTTGTGGGCAACATTTCTGCCAACGCCACCAAAGGACATGGTGACCTTGCCAGGGTTTGAATCTCCCGCCACAAGGGAAGTGTCTGGACGGCCAGCAATATCCATGTTGGCAGCGCCAATCACAATAAAGTAGGGACGCTCGCTCAAAATGTAGCGACGGCCCAAAATTGCGCCCTTTGCGGTAAGGTTGGAGATGTGAACCGAAACAGAAGAACGCGAGATACCTGCACGCTCTGCAATTTCCTTCTGAGTAATGGAAGGCTGCTCTTTAATCCAGTTGAAAATCATCTGTTCTCGATTGGTGAGCATCAGGCCTCCTAGCAGCAAAAATAGAATCCGACTAAACAGGTGCTTATCTTATTTAAGCTAGTGCTTAAACCTTGCTTTGGACAACGATAAGACAGCAGCTAGAGTCTGTAAAGAATGAATTCATTAAATTTTTCCCTGGTGAGCTCAAAGATTTTCTCGTTACATTGGTTTTACCTGCTTGATTTTTCTAAGCACTTGCTGCGTACCGTTTACAGAATTTTAGTATCTGCAAACGGTTGTATCGTGAAAATCTCTCTAACTTGGGCGTCGGTGTTATGCAACTGTAATAATATATTTAATGAATAGTAATGACTCGTCCACATAAGTTAGCTTGCGTATGTATCGTGCGCAAATGCTTGTTTCGGGCGTTTTAGGAGGTAGTATGCCTAAACGTGTTTTTGTAGTTGTTCTTGATAGTTTTGGCATCGGCGAAGAGCCTGATGCGGCGGCATACGGAGATGAGGGTAGCAATACCCTTTGTGCCTGCGCAACAAGTGGCGTTCTTAATATCCCAAATATGACAAAGTTGGGCCTTCTTAATATTGATGGCGCGCTTGATACCGTGTATGACGTTGATTTGAAGCCAATTGAGTCTCCTGAGGGCGCATACGCTCGCATGCAGGAGAAATCCGCTGGTAAAGATACTACGGTTGGTCACTGGGAGATGGCAGGCGTCATTTCTCCAAAGAAGTTCCCAACCTATCCTAATGGTTTTCCACAGGAGGTCATTGAGGAGTTTGAGCAGAAGACGGGCCGTAAGGTTCTCTGCAATAAGCCTTACTCCGGAACTGATGTTATTAGAGACTTTGGTAAAGAGCACGTAGAGACTGGTGCTCTGATTGTCTATACCTCAGCAGATTCTGTTTTCCAGATTGCTGCTCATGAGGACGTGGTAAGTCCCGAGAAACTCTATGAGTATTGCCGCATTGCGCGTGAGATTCTGCAGGGTGAGCATGGTGTTGCTCGTGTTATTGCTCGTCCTTTCGAGGGAGAGTGGCCATATCAGCGCACTTCTCGCCGTCATGACTTCTCGCTTGAGCCAACAGGCCCAACTATGCTTGATCGCCTTAAAGAGAACGGCTTTGACGTTCTTTCTATTGGCAAGATTTATGACATCTTTGCTCACCGTGGCATGACAGAGTTTGAGTTTACTACCTGCAATGCAGACGGAATTCAGAAGACTATTGAGGCTACCAGCAAAGACTTCAATGGCCTGTGCTTCACCAATCTTGTTGATACCGACATGATTTACGGTCACCGCAACGATCCTGTGGGATACTCCAACGCTCTTTCTTACTTTGACGAGCGCATTCCTCAAATTATTGAGGGCCTTCGTGAGGATGACCTGTTCATTATCACCGCAGATCATGGCTGTGACCCGGTAACACCATCTACTGATCACTCTCGTGAGTACGTGCCACTGCTTATCACGGGTCCAAAGGTCAAGCCAAACACCAACCTTGGCACAACCGCTACATTTGCCGATATGGCCGAGACAATCCTTGATTATTTTGGCGTTGAGCAACTTGGTGTTGGAACTTCTCACCTGTCAGAGATTCTTAAGGAGAACTAATGGCTACCACCCCAACTCCTCATAACGCTGCTGTTGAGGGCCAGATTGCTAAGACCGTCCTCATGCCAGGCGATCCTCTGCGCGCAAAGCTTCTTGCAGATACGTATCTGGAGAACGTTGAGCAGTTCAACACCGTTCGCAACATGTTTGGTTACACTGGCACCTACAAGGGACAGCCAGTCTCCGTTATGGGTTCTGGTATGGGTATGCCTTCCATTGGTATTTATTCTTACGAGCTCTTTAATTTCTACGGTGTCGAGAATATCTTGCGTATTGGTAGCGCAGGTGGTCTTGCTCCTGAGGTAAAGCTTAGAGACATTGTTATTGGTATGTCTTCCAGCACTGATTCTAATTATCCATCACAGTACGGAATGCCTGGAACCATTGCACCTACCGCAGACTTTGGTCTATTGAGCAAGGCTGTTGCTGGTGCAGAGAAATTGGGCTATCCCGTTCGCGTTGGTAATATCCTGGCAAGCGACGTGTTCTATACCGTAGACAACTCGCTTCCAAAATGGGCAAGCATGGATGTTCTTGCCGTTGAGATGGAGTCGGCAGCCCTGTATCTCAACGCCATGCACGCTCATAAGCATGCGCTTACGCTGCTAACTATCTCTGATTTGCCTCTTACAGGAGAAGCACTTACTGCTGAGGAGCGTCAGACTAGTTTCACGCAGATGATGGAGGTTGCTCTTTCTGTTGTTGCTTAAAGCGCTTGTTGCACAAAGCATCACAGGTCAGCAGCTTGCCATTGCTGTTTGTTTTGGAACCATGCGGATTTTCCGCTTAAGTTAGGGGAGTTTGGTCAACTTCTCATAAAGATCCAGCGTACAAGCTGGACGTTCCCGCCACATGAGGTAAGGAGAGCACGGAATGAACAAGAACGTTTCTCGTCGTAGTTTTGTGACCGGCGCAACCGGCGCTGGCGCATTTGCAGCACTCGCAGGTCTTGCAGGCTGCAACAACCCCAAGAAGGACGACGGCGGCCAGAAGGCATCAGGTGAGAAGAAAAAGAAGCTCACCATGGTTACCGATACTGGTGGTGTTAACGACCAGTCCTTTAACCAGTCCGCTTGGGAGGGCATGACCGAGCTCAAGGACAAGAACGGCTGGGATGTCAGCTACCTTGAGTCCAAGCAGGATTCCGATTACGCAACCAACCTTGATAAGGCTGTTGACGCTGAGTCCGACCTTGTTTGGGGCGTTGGCTTTGCTATGGCTGATGCAACTCTTAAGGCTGCTAAGGACAATCCAAACACCCAGTTTGCCATCATCGACAACGGCAACGATTCTCAGGTTTCTAACTTCACTGGCGTTATGTTCCGTGCTCAGGAGCCTTCCTTTGTTGTTGGCTACATTGCCGCTCGTACCACAAAGACTGGTAAGGTTGGCTTTGTTGGCGGCATTTCTTCCGCTCTTATCGACCAGTTTGAGTATGGTTACCGCGGCGGCGTTGCTTATGCAAACAAGGAGAAGGGCACCAACGTTGAGATTTCTGCACAGTATGCAGAGTCCTTCTCTGACGCAGCAAAGGGCAAGGCTATTGCTAACTCCATGTACTCCGATGGTTGCGACGTTGTCTTCCACGCTGCAGGCGGCGTAGGAACCGGCGTTATTGAGGCAGCTAAGGACGCAAACAAGCTTGCTATCGGCGTTGACCGTGACCAGGCATATCTTGCTCCAGAGAACGTTCTGACCTCCGCTCTTAAGCGCGTCAACGTTGCTATTGTTGAGATTTCCGAGAAGATCTTGAAGGACGGCCAGAAGGGTGGCACCACCATTTCTCTGGGCGCTTCCGAGGACGCCGTCGGAATTTCTGAGGAGCACCACCTCATGGGTGAGGACACCTACAAGGCTGCTACTGATCTTCTCGACAAGATTAAGGCCGGCTCTGTTGTTCCTCCTACAAACAAGGATGAGTTGGACAAATACGTCAAGTCTTTGAGCTAAGTTCTGGCTTAGTATCTAAGCCTTAGGGTTTCTCGCCAGATGGTTTTGCCGTCTGACAGGCCCAAAAGGTTGATGAGTTTGGATTTGCTGGTGAGGGGTGCTCTTTGGCACTCCTCACCTCTAGCAAGTGTGTAAAGGAGGTGGCTCGTGGAAGTCAGTTCGGATTACGCTGTTCAGATGCATGGCATTACCAAAGTTTTTGGATCGTTTAAAGCTCTTGACGCCGTAGACCTTAACGTGCGCAAGCAAACTGTCCACGCCATTTTAGGAGAGAACGGCGCAGGTAAAAGTACGCTTATGAACGTACTGTACGGCCTGTATTCTGCGGATGAGGGAGATGTTTACCTCAACGGAGAGCGCGTATCCATTTCTGGCCCAAACGATGCTATCGCTCACGGCATTGGTATGGTTCACCAGCACTTTATGTTGGTTGAGAACTTTACTGTTACAGAAAATATTGTTTTGGGCAACGAGGTCACCAAGGCTGGTGGCGTCCTTGATCCAAAGCGAGCTCGCGAGAAGGTCCTGGAGATTGTTGAGGAATACGGCTTTGACGTAGATCCTGACGCCAAGATTGAAGACATTTCTGTTGGTATGCAGCAGCGTGTTGAGATCTTGAAGGCCCTGTATCGTGGCGCAGAGATTCTTATTCTTGATGAGCCTACGGCAGTTCTTACGCCGCAGGAGATTGAGAAGCTTATCCAGATCATGCATGACCTGGTAAGCAAAGGTAAAACCATCATTGTTATTACTCACAAGCTTAAAGAGATTATGTCTTCCGCTGACGAGTGCACCATTATTCGTCGTGGTAAGTACATGAGCACGGTTGATGTCTCCAAGACATCCGAGACTGAGCTTGCAACACTTATGGTGGGTAGAAACGTTAACCTGCATGTAGAAAAGAAGCCAGCAACTCCTGGTGAGGTTGTTCTTTCAATCAAAGACCTCCACGTCAAGGACGAGCGCGGTATTGAGCAGGTAAACGGCTTTAATTTGGATATTCGTGCCGGCGAGATCGTTGGTCTTGCAGGCATTGACGGCAACGGCCAGAAAGAACTTGCCGATGCCATAAACGCACTGGTCAAACCTGAGTCGGGCACCATTTCTGTCAAGGGTGAAGAGATTCAGAGCACAACTCCTAAGACGGTTATTGATCACGCAGTTGCAACCATTCCTTCAGACCGTCACCGTTGGGGTCTGGTTCTGCCCTTTACGGTTGCCGAGAACATGGTGCTTGAGCGCCACAACGAGGAAACCTTTGGTAAGGGCATTGCACTTGACCTGGAAAAGATCAAGGAATTCTCTCAGAAGCTGATTGATGAGTTTGATATTCGTCCGGCAGAGTGCGCAGATCATCAGGCAGTGGGACTTTCCGGCGGCAACCAGCAGAAGGTTATTATCGCCCGCGAGGTCTCTTCCAACCCAGACGTTCTCATTGCCATCCAGCCAACTCGCGGCCTTGACGTTGGTGCTATTGAGTTTGTTCACAAAGCGCTGATTCGCGAGAGGGACCGTGGAGCAGCAATTTTGCTGATTTCCTTTGAGCTGGACGAGATTATGGACGTTGCCGATAAGATGGCAATTATTTACGCCGGCAAGAATGTTGGCGAGTTTGACCAAGGTACTATCACTGAAGAGCAGGCTGGCCTGCTGATGGCAGGAGGTGACGCCGAGTGAGTACGCTTACAAAGATAATGAGAAAGCCAATTACGTCAGCAATTGTTGCAATTTTTGTTGGCCTGTTGGTTGCTTCTATTATTTTGGTTGTTGCAGGCTATGACCCTATCAGCTCGTTTGAGGCTCTTATTGGCGGCATGGTAGGTAAGCCAAAATATATTTCCAACGTCATTATTAAGGCAACGCCTCTGCTCTTTACCGGTATTGCTGTTGCTTTTGCATTCCGCGTTGGTCTCTTTAACATTGGCGCTGAGGGTCAGTACATTGTAGGTACCATCCTCGCCGTTATTGTTGGCTACAGTTTGGACCTTCCTCCTGTGCTGCAGATTCCTGTAGTTGTTTTGGTTGGTACCGCAGGTGGCGCAGGTATTGGTGCCATTATTGGATGGCTTAAGGCTCAGTTTGGCATCAACGAGGTTATTACCAGCATTATGTTTAACTGGATCAGCCTTTACCTCTGCAACTTTGTGGTTTCTCTTCCACAGTTCCACCAGCCAAACTCAACTTCTTCGTACTCTATTAACGAGTCTGGCTACACCACACTGTTCTATGGCATGAAGAATTCCGAGGACGGTGCTGAGGCAATTCGCAATATTCCTGTTATTGGCGACGCTATTATGCGTACCGATGTAAACATTGGTATTGTTGTTGCTATTATCGCAGCTATCTTTATTGGTTGGCTGCTTATGCGCACCAAAGTTGGTTATGAGATGCGCGCTGTTGGTTTTAACCGCGACGCTGCACAGTTTACCGGCATCAACGTTAAGAAAAACCTTACGCTTTGCATGGCTATTTCTGGTGCACTCTGCGGTCTTGCAGGTGCTCTGACCATTACCGGTATTGCTCCTCACAGTATTGCAACGCTGGCAGCATTTGAGAACAACGGCTTTAACGGTCTGTCCGTTGCGTTTATTGCCAACTGCAACCCTGTGGCATGTATTCCTGCATCCTTCCTGTTTGCTGGTCTTCTTTATGGTGGTCAGACTGTTCAGCAGACGGTTGGTGCTCCTTCCGAGATTATTAACATTGTTATTGGTACCATCGTGTTCTTTATGGCTCTGGGTGGCGTTATTCCAATGCTTGCCGACCGTCTTGATCACAAACGTGCCCAGAAGGCTAAGGAAGAAGAGGCAAAGCTTGCTGCTCAAGTGAGTGATGCGTCCGACCCTTCTCAGGAGGAGGCAAACAATGCTCACTAACCTGATTCTTCTTGTTTCCGTTACCCTCATGTACTCGACACCTCTTATTTTTGGTGCTCTGGGCGGCGTTGTCTCCGAGCGCTCCGGTGTTGTCAACATTGGTATTGAGGGCATGATGGGTGTTGGTGCCTTTGCAGGTGTTGCGGGCAGCTACCTCACCGGAAACCCTTGGATTGGCTTCCTTTGTGCAGGTATTGCAGGCGGTCTTATTGCACTTTTGCACGCCATGGCATCTATTACGTTTAACGCTGACCAGACAGTTTCTGGTGTTGCAATTAACCTGCTGGCACCTGGCATTGCTCTGTTTGCCTGCCGTCTTTTGTTTGATGGCGCTGCAATGTCTCCAGCAGTCACCAAGCTCCCAAAGCTCTTTGGTGAGGGTGCCTTTAACGACACACCTTATTCCAGCCTCAACGTAGACATTACCGTGGTACTTGCACTTTTGACCGCCCTTCTCGTCTGGTTTGTGCTTTACCGTACCAAGTGGGGCCTGCGTATTCGCTCTGTTGGCGAGCATCCACACGCATCCGAGACGCTGGGCATTAGCGTTCGTAAGACTCGCTACCTCTGCGTTATTGTTTCTGGTGTGCTTGCAGGATTTGGTGGCGCTTCTGTAACGCTGGCAATTATTTCTCAGTTCACTCAGACCGCTATTTCTGGTCAGGGCTTTATTGCACTGGCAGCGGTTATCTTTGGTAAGTGGAAGCCTCTGAATACCTATGCAGCTTGCCTACTCTTTGGCTTTACTCAGGCGCTGGCAATTCTTCTTGGCGGTGGCGCAACTCCAATCCCAAGCCAGATTATTGCAATGCTTCCTTACTTCATCACCATCATTACGCTGGTCCTCTTTGTTGGTAAGTCTGTTGCTCCTAAGGCAGACGGCGTGCCATACATCAAGGGAAGCCGCGCATAATGGCAGAGGTAGAGGGTTCTTGCCGCGTTTCTAACGAGGCGCTTGTTCAGCTTGCTATTGAGGCGCGCAACCACGCCTATGTACCGTACTCTCACTATGCTGTTGGAGCTGCACTTTTGTGCTCCGACGGCACGGTGTACGGCGGCGCCAACCTAGAAAACGCTGCGTATACGCCTTCCAATTGTGCTGAGCGCACGGCGTTTTTCCGCGCGGTGTTTGAGGGCCGCAGGGATTTTGTGGCCATTGCGGTTGTTGGTGGCCCTGAGGGAGAACCTCCAACGGCTTGGTGCACTCCATGTGGTGTATGCAGGCAGGTGATTCGCGAGTGGTGCGATCCTGCAACATTCCGCATTGTGCTGGGCAAGGCAGATGCTGCCCCTAGAGAGTATCTGCTCCAGGATATCTTGCCTATGGGATTTGGTCCCGAGGATCTGGGTGAGTCCAGTCCTGCCGGCGCATCGGGTGACGACGCTGTGAAGGATACCGACGGTGGTCACGAGCACAGTTGCGCTTGCGGGTGCAGCGAGCACGGCGGGGGCAACCAGTAAGCTGCGGCATCAAGCAGTCTGCGCTTTCGGGTGCAGATAACCTGGTAGGTTACATGAAATTGCGAGCCGGTAGAGTTTCTCGCTACCGGCTCTTTTACTAGAGAGTTAACGCGAACGACAACGAACGCGCCTGACGGCGCCGCGAACAGCAACGAACGCGAACAGCGAAAAGAGGTTCAACTATGCGCATGTACGATGTGATTGAGAAGAAGCGCGACGGCGGCGAGCTTACCGACGCCGAGATTGACTACTTTGTCTCGGGCTATGTAGCTGGTGATATTCCCGATTATCAGGCTTCTGCACTTGCGATGGCCATTTTTTACAAGGGTATGACCGCGCACGAGACGGCTCACCTAACCATGGCAATGGCAGAGTCTGGCGACATGATGGACCTCTCGGCAATCCCTGGTATCAAGGTTGATAAACACTCTACCGGCGGTGTTGGCGATAAGACCACGCTGGTTGTTGGCCCGCTTGTTGCATCTCTGGGCGTAAAGGTTGCCAAGATGAGCGGTCGCGGCTTAGGCCACACGGGCGGTACGCTGGACAAACTTGAGTCAATCCCAGGCCTTTCCATTGAGATTTCCGAGCCCGACTTCTTCAAGCAGGTCTCCGAGATTGGCGTTGCCGTTGCAGGTCAGACGGGCAATCTTGTTCCAGCCGACAAGAAGCTCTACGCGCTTCGCGACGTTACCGCAACGGTTGACTCGGTGCCTCTGATTGCGTCGAGCATTATGAGCAAGAAGATTGCTTCCGGCTCCGACTGTATTTTGTTGGACGTTAAGTGCGGCTCCGGCGCCTTTATGAAGGACGTCGACTCCGCAATTGAGCTGGCAGATGCCATGGTTTCCATTGGCGAGCATGTTGGCCGCACCACCGCAGCACTGATTACTGGCATGGATCGCCCTCTTGGCAAAAACGTAGGCAACTCCCTCGAGGTCATCGAGGCAGTGGCCACGCTTAAGGGTGAGGGTCCTGAGGATCTGACCGATGTCTGCGTTGAACTTGCTGCAAACATGCTTAACCTCGCAGGTAAGGGGAGTGTTGAGGACTGCCGCAAGCTGGCTCGTCAACAGATTGCAAACGGCGAGGGCCTGGCTAAGCTGGCACAGATGGTCAAGGCTCAGGGTGGCACCGACGAGGTCATCTTTGACACCACTAAGTTTGAGGCTGCGCCATTCCGCCGCGACATTGTGGCTGAGACCAGCGGATATATCACTTCTATGAACGCTGAGCTGGTGGGTATTTCCTCTGTTGCTCTGGGTGCTGGTCGCGAGAAGAAGGGCGATCCGATTGACCCAGCAGCTGGCATTATCCTTGAGCGCAAGACCGGCGATTATGTCGAGAAGGGCGATGTTATTGCAACGCTTCTGACCGGCGACGAAAGCCGTCTTGACGAGGGCGAGCGCATCTTCCGTGAGGCTCTGGTCTTTGGCGAGAGCGCTCCCGAGCTGGAACCGCTGTTCTTTGCGCGCGTCTCCAAGGACGGCGTCGAGCGCTTCGCGTAAGTGCAGGTAGCGGCCGCGGGTGCGAGCCGCGGCGCGCGGGGGTCCGAGCCGCGAGCGCGCGGGGGTCCGAGCTCCACATAACATGCAGGTGAGAGCGTGCAAGCTGGGAGCTCCACACAACATGCAGGTTAGACCGGTGTTCACGCAGGTGGGCACCGGTTTTTTGTGTGATAACAGCGTCGTGTACAGACAAACTTGCAGGTCAAGCGCGCGAAGCGCCAGCGGGGAGTGCACGGGGTTTCTCGCCAGGCGCACCATAACAGTATGCGCGCCTAAAAAGTGCAAAGAATCTGTATTTTGAATACAGATTCTTTGACAAAATCAGGCAAATCCACCGATTCTTTGCTGTTATCAGGCAAAATTTACAGATTCTTTGCAGAAATCAGGCGCGTGAAAGATAGACTGCGTGGCCCTAAATTTTGAGCCTGAAAAGGGCATCAAGTCTGAGTAAAACAGCTCAGACTTGGCGAGAAAAACCGGCAAATAGCTCAGATATGGTGCACTTTTCCGGCAAATTGTTCAGACATGACGATAACATCAGGCTCCCTGGAAGGGTGAGCTCGGACACGCTTTAAACCCCGCCTGAAAAGTGCAAAGAATCTGTATTTGAGACACCGATTCTTTGATGAAATCAGGCAAATCCACAGATTCTTTGCTGTTATCAGGCAAAAGTTACAGAATCTTTGCAGAAGTCAGGCGCGCTTGCAGGTCAAAATAGAAACTCAGCAGACAGAACAAATCTGGCGAGAAAATCGCTCCTCTCGCGGTTGCAGTTATTGCACAGTGTGTGCAATAATACTCAGTATGTGCAATAAGTTGGGCGCTACGGTGTTGTTGTGCTGTCGCGCCCGCGCACCCAGTACGTACCTGCAACCAGGAGAGGCTTCAGAAACGTATGACGCAAACATTGTCTGCACCTGCTGTTTTGTCAGCTTGCAAGCTTGATCGACGTACCGCCAGAACTCGCGCGGCGCTTAGAAAAGCCCTGGCAGAAGAGATAGATGCCACCGGTGATCTTACATCCGTGACGGTCACAGGCGTGACGGAGCGCGCCGGCCTCACGCGCCGAACCTTTTACTCCCACTACAAAGACATCCCTGACCTGGTGCTTCACATCGAAAAGGAAGCGCTGGCTGAGCTGCGACCTGCTGTTGAACAGCTTGCTCGCGTCAATCTCGTTGAGCTCAGAGAAGCCATTGACTCCTACAAGCCATGTCCCGGAGCAACTGAGATGATCCGTAGCATTCGTAAGCACGGTTTCTACCTGCGCCCTTTGCTGGGTAACGGCGGCGACCCTGCGTTCCAGGACAAGCTAAAGCGCCTGGTACACGAGGTTATCGCGCAGCGCGCCCTGCACGACCTTGATCCGCGCGCACTTGGTCCCTTCTTTGACTACTATCTGACCTTTGCAATTTCTGCCGAGGTCGGCGTCCTTATCCGCTGGTTAATCGGCGGCATGCGCGAGAGCGACGAGCAGATGGCAGGCCTTATGACCGGCCTCATGTTTGTTGCACCTGGCGATTTGTACGGCAAGCCAATCAAGCTAGACGTTCCACGATTTGCGCTTGCAACTCTTGTTCTCGGAGAGGAAAACAATGATTAGTCCAAAGTTTGAGCTGGTAGAGAATGGTGCCGAGCTTGCACCAAACGTTCCGCTTGACCTGTCTCAGGCCCACCTTATGCTGGGCATCGATGTTGGTTCCACAACCGTAAAGCTGTCCGTCATCGACGAGGACGGCACGCTGGTTTACGCAAACTACGAGCGTCACCACACCGACGTTCGCGCAACTGCGCGCTCCCTGTTTGTTAAAGCTCAGAAGCATATTGGCGAGACATCCATGTACGCCGCAATCACCGGTTCCGGCGGAATGCTCTTGGCGCAATGGCTTGACCTGGAGTTTGTCCAGGAGGTCATCGCTTCCAAGCGCGCTGTTGAGACGCTGATCCCTCAGACCGACGTTGCCATTGAGCTGGGTGGCGAGGACGCAAAGATCATCTACTTTGACAACGGTATTGAGCAGCGCATGAACGGTACCTGCGCTGGTGGTACCGGTGCGTTCATCGACCAGATGGCGTCTCTCCTCAAGACCGACGCAACTGGCCTCAATGAGCTGGCAAAAGACGTCAAGCAGATCTACCCAATTGCATCTCGCTGCGGCGTTTTTGCTAAGTCTGATGTTCAGCCGCTGCTCAACGAAGGCGCCGCTCCTGCCGACATTGCAGCTTCCATCTTCCAGGCTGTTGCAAACCAGACTGTCTCTGGCCTGGCTTGTGGTCACCCTATCCGCGGCCACGTTGCGTTTCTCGGCGGCCCGCTGCAGTACCTCTCTGAGCTGCGCCGCCGCTTCTACATCACGCTTAACCTGGACGACGAGCACATCGTCTTGCCAAAGAACGCCCACCTCTTTGTTGCAACGGGTGCTGCTCTGGCAGGCGAGTCCGACCGACCAGTCACCTTTACGCAGGTCATGGAGGCACTGGATAACCTCAAGGACATCCAGGGCTCCGAGGTTGCCCGTCTGGACCCACTCTTTGCTACTCAGCAGGACTTTGACGACTTCAAGGCCCGCCACGACCAGGAAGTAGTGCCAAAGGGCCAGCTGGCCAACTACCACGGTCGCGTATTCATCGGCATTGACGCAGGTTCTACCACTATGAAGGCTGCTGTTGTTGGCGAGAAGGGCGAGCTGCTTTACACCTGGTACGACAATAACAACGGCGATATCCTGGGCACTGCTCGCAAGATCATGGACTCCATCTACGACGAGATGCCTTCCGACTGCATCATCGGTCACGTCACAACCACCGGTTATGGCGAGGGCATCCTGATTGAGGCTCTGCGTGCAGACTCGGGCGAGATTGAGACCGTCGCTCACCTGCGTGGCGCTAAGGCATTTGTCCCAGACGTTGATTTCATTCTTGATATTGGCGGCCAGGACATGAAGTGTCTGCAGGTCAAAGACGGCGTCATTGAGCACATCATGCTGAACGAGGCTTGCTCTGCAGGCTGCGGCTCCTTTATTGCATCCTTTGCCGACTCCATGAAGATGGACGTCCGCGAGTTTGCAACCGCCGCAACCAAGGCAACACTTCCTGTTGACCTGGGATCCCGCTGTACCGTCTTCATGAACTCCCGCGTTAAGCAGGCGCAGAAGGAGGGTGCAACCATCGGCGACGTTGCTGCTGGTCTTTCATACTCCGTCATCAAGAATGCCCTGTTCAAGGTCATCAAGCTCCGCGACTTCAGTGAGATTGGCGAGCACTGCATTGTTCAGGGTGGTACCTTCATGTCCGACGCAACGCTCCGCGCCTTTGAGCTGCTCACCGGCAGAGACGTCATCCGTCCCGACATCGCAGGCGTCATGGGTGCCTACGGCGCCGCTCTTCTCGCCCGCGACCGTGCAGGTATTGACGGTGTATCCACCCTGCTTGACCGCGAGTCCATCGACAACCTGCAGGTCAAGCTTACCAACACGCACTGCCGCATCTGCCCTAACAGCTGCATGCTTACCATCAACGACTTTGGCAGCGGACACAGGTTTATCACCGGTAACCGTTGCGAGAAAGGCGCAGGTAAGAAGCGTGGTGCCAAGAAGAACGAGGCACCAAACCTCTTTGCATTCAAGAATAAGCTGCTGTTTGATCGTGAGTCGCTTCCTGCAGACGAGGCTCCACGCGGTACGGTTGGCATTCCTCGTGCGCTCAACATGTACGAGAACTATCCATTCTGGCACACGTTTTTCACTAAGCTGGGCTTCTCGGTCATGTTGTCCGACCAGACCACCGCAAAGACGTACGACATGGGTATTGAGTCCATGCCTTCCGAGTCCGCCTGCTATCCTGCAAAGCTTTCTCACGGCCACATCATGAACTTGCTGGCCAAGGACCCAGACTTCATTTGGATGCCGTGTATTCGTTGGGAGCGCAAGGAGGACGACTCCGCAACCAACCACTACAACTGCCCAATTGTCATGAGCTACCCTCAGGCGCTGGGCCTCAACGTGGACGAGCTCTCCGATCCGTCTATCCAGTACATGGCTCCGTTCATTCCATACGACAAGAAAAACGAGCTCAAGCGTCGTTTGTACGAGCTCATCAGCGAACAGCGCGAGAAGGACGCCCAGGCAGGCAAGGGTCGCTTCCGCGGCGAGCACATCACGCGCGCCGAAATTGACGCCGCTGTTGAGGCTGCATGGCAGGAAGACATCAACGTCAAGGACCAGATGCACCGCGCAGGAGACGAGGCTCTTGCGTGGATTGAGGAGCACGATGCTCATGGCATTGTTCTTGCAGGTCGCCCATACCATAACGACCCAGAGATTAATCACGCCATCCCTGAGCTGGTCTCTTCCTTTGGTTTTGCCGTGCTCACCGAGGATTCTATTGCTCACAAGATGATGCCTGAGCGCCCCATCCGCATTGTTGACCAGTGGATGTACCACTCGCGTCTGTATCGTGCCGCTCGCTTTGTTGCATCCCGAAACGACCTGGACCTTATTCAGCTCTTCTCATTTGGTTGCGGTCTTGACGCACTGACCACCGACCAGGTCCAGGAGATTCTTGAGGCTTCGGGCAAGATTTACACCATGCTTAAGGTTGACCAGGTCTCCAACTTGGGCGCCGCGCGTATTCGTATCCGTTCCCTGATGGCTGCCCTGAACGAGCAGCAGGCAGAGCTCGAGCGACTTGCAGCTGCTGGCCTGGTTACCGAGGCTGTCCCACAGGGCGTTCGCATGGCTGATGGTTCTTTGGAAAAGGCCAGGAACGCAAGTTCTTCTCGCCGTGCCCCAGTGTACCGCGAGGCAGAGTCTGCAGCTTACGAGAAGGTCCGCTACACCAAGGAGATGCAGGAAGCGGGCTATACCATCCTGGCTCCACAGATGGCGCCAATCCACTTTGGGCTGGTAGAAGAGCTACTGAGGGGTGCGGGCTACAACGTTGTGCTGCTGCCTTCGGTTGACCAGGGCGCCGTTGACATGGGCCTCCGTTACGTCAACAACGACATTTGCTACCCATCTATCCTGGTTACGGGTCAGATTATGGAGGCAGTGCTTTCCGGCAAGTACGACCTAACCAAGACCGCGGTTCTGATTTCGCAGACCGGTGGTGGCTGCCGTGCAACCAACTACATTGCACTGATTCGTAAGGCGCTTAAAGACGCAGGTCACCCAGAGATTCCGGTCATTTCCGTCTCCGCCGCTTCCGGCCTTGACGAGGATAACCCAGGTTTCAAGCTGTTCAAGCCTGACTTGCTGATTAAGGCAGTCTACGCGCTCCTGTACGGCGACTTGATTATGCAGCTGCTGTATCGTGTTCGTCCATACGAGGCCGTTAAGGGTTCCGCAAATGAGCTGTATGACCAGCTCATGGCCGATACACGTTCCAAGATCAACGGAATTTCTCGCAAGGAATTCTACAAGCAGTGCCAGCGTACCATTGAGCTGTTTGACAGCCTGCCCGTGGTCAACGATCGCCAGAAACCACGCGTCGGCGTCGTTGGTGAGATTCTGGTTAAGTTCCACCCAACAGCTAACAACGAGCTGGTCAAGGTCATCGAGTCCGAAGGCTGCGAGGCCAACGTTCCGGGCCTGGTCGACTTCTTCCTGTTTGGTCTCTCCAACGCGATCAACACGCACAAGGAGCTGGGTACTTCGTTCAAGAGCCGCATGACGCATATCGCGGGCATCAAGATGGTCCAGGGCCTGCGCGCGCCAATCAACAAGATGCTGGAGAAGTCCGAGCGCTTTGAGCCATACCCCAATATCGATGAGCTGGCCGAAAAAGCTGGTCAGATTCTCTCGCTCTGCAACACAATGGGCGAGGGTTGGCTGCTCACCGCTGAGATGTGCGATCTCATTGAGACGGGTACGCCAAACATCGTCTGCGCTCAGCCATTTGCCTGCCTGCCTAACCACGTTGTTGGTAAGGCGGTCATCAAGCGCCTGCGCCAGATGCACCCCGAGTCCAACATTGTTGCCGTCGACTACGACCCAGGCGCGTCCGAGGTAAACCAGCTGAACCGTATCAAGCTGATGATTTCGGTAGCTAAGGAGAACTACAAGAACGGCGTAAATGGTGAGTTCAAGCTGGAAAACGCTGACGATCCAGTTACCAACGACGCAACCATGCCGTATACCGGCCGCGACAAGTTTGGCCTGGATTCCGTTGTCCGTGAGGGCGGTCACTCTTGCTCTTCGCACCACATGTCTGCGCTGGAAGCAACCGGTGCTAACCTGGGCGATCTTGGTCGCACCGCGCCTGACCACGGAAAAGATTACGGTTCCATCAGGCTTTCCGAGGAGCAGATGGCTGCTATCGAGCGCGCCAAGAAGAAGGCCGGCGTCAAGTAGCACGGCGGCGCGGCGAACGGGCTGCAGAGCTGCGGCGGGCGCGTAGCTGCGAGCGCACCCTGCGCAGACCGGCCGCGTAACCAGCGTAATCGGCTGCGAAGTTGGCGCGCAACCAGCGTAATCGGTCGCGCGGCCAGCGTAACCGGCTGCGAAGTTGGTACGCAACCAGCTACAAAGTTGTAATTTGCACGTTAATGAGCCCCAAACTTTGGTTTGAGGCTCATTTTTGGCGAATTTGGGCCCAAAAAGGTAAAAAATGCGTTTAGTTGGTGTATTCATTTTGAAAATGAGGTGTTTTGACTCAATTAGTAAAAGAAATAGTTAAAACTTTTTCGCTTATCCTGGGTAAACGCGAATATAAAAAATTGAACTAAATCTCTTCATTCCCAACTAAACGCATTTTTTACCGCCTGAGGTCCCAAAAACGGCAATTTTCCGAGTCCTGTGAAAATTTCGCGTATATAACGTATGAAAAATGCAATTTTGTGCATAACGGCCTCAATCCGTGCCTACAAACAGTATTCCTTTGGTGTCGGCGCCAGACTATACCAAGCAAATACACTGAACTACGCGATTAGGCTGTATGTCCGTGAGTTGGCAGCAACAAAAGTGTTGCTCAACGTTAGCCGCTCGGATGCAGGGAACCAGCGTGTCGAGAAAACCGCACGTCCATCATTCAGATAAATTTCCACGGTAGACCCATCAACAATAATGCGCAGGTCAAAAAGCTCCTTTAGCCTAATAGAGCGTTGAGTTCTGCCTGCAGCGGTGTCCTCGTCAATGAATTTCAGGGCAAAAATGCCCTTGGAGTAAGAAAGCACAAGCGCGTCGTTGAGAGTAAGAGTTCCGTCTCCGGATATGTCCGTAATCTCAATATCTGCAGATAGTCGATCTATTTTGACGACAGCGTCGGCGACAAATTCCACACATTCTCGTCGCTTAGCATCAAGCTCTTTAACTGGATGTTGCAGGATAACACCATCACCAGACAGCGAAAGTTCTCGGGGCAGAGTAAGGTTGTGGCAGAATTCAATGCCTTCAGGATGACTATGGTAAGTCGGATCGATGATGCCCATCCATCCAATCAAAATGGTTCGGCCAGAATCGTCGACGAACGTTTGAGGTGCGTAGAAGTCAAAACCATGATCCCAGAGCACAAAGCTATCGGTGGAAACAGTTTCAACATTGATAAGCTTTTGGCCCTCTGGAAGCGGAAAATAGCCCGACTGCCAGATGTTTTGCCACTTGTCGAGAGGATCGCTTGAAGCACTTTCTTGCAAGTTAGCGGAATCGTTTAAGCGCGACCCCTTGGACGTACCAGCGCTTGGCTCCGTACCAGCGCTTGGCTCCGTACCAGCGATTGGCTCCGTACCAGCGCCTTCTCTTAGCCCCTGCGGACACACAGATAGAAACTCCTGGCCATTTAGCTGCACCAAAAAAGGGCATTCCCACATGTAGCCAAACGCCTCGCGCTGACCCAGGGCGTTAGCCCCGCGTATAACCGAGTGAAGCGTCCACGACTCGCCACAATCACTAGAGTCGTAAATCAACACCGCTCCCGAATCGCAGCGTTCATCTGCGGTTTTTACGTTACCAGCCGCAGCGTCCTTCTCGCGAGCGCCTAACAGCATGCGCAGAGCCCCGTCTTGCTCCCAAACCTTCGGGTCGCGCACGTGATTTGTGCAGGTATCGGGGTAGTCGCTCGGCTTCAAGACAACGCGCTTTGGCGAGAAACTCAGTCCATCTTCAGAGGTCACCATGACCTCATAGGCCTTTCGACCGACATCAATGCCGTCGGCTTCTGGGTGTGTTTCGTCCATAACATTGCCGGTGTAGAAGAGTCGCATGACCTCACCGGCCGCTGCACCGGTGTCGTCCGCCACACCGCCGCCGTGACTGCAATCGCTGTCATCGCCGCTGCCACCAGCGCGCTTGCCATCACTAGAGGTACCGCCACAAGGCTCAATCCAAGCTGAACCCGAAAACGCACCGTCCTTATCGCAAGCTGCGTCTGGAGAAATTGCAATAGGGAGCGTCTTCCAAGAGAGTAGATCCTCACTCACAGCATGTCCCCAAAAGCGAAGCTCGTTGGCAGGCCACTCTGGAGTGTACTGGTAAAACGCATGGTAGACGGACTTAAACTGACAAAGTCCGTTAGGATCATTCATCCAACCCTGAGGTGGGAAGAGATGAAATTGTGGTGTCCAAAAGTTGTTGGTCATAGCGCTCCATCTTTCTCATTTCTTGCAATTATTATGGCATGCGCGCGCAAAGTTTGTGCAGGTAGGTTTAATTCGTTTTGAGTTGCGGTACAGTAAATGCATACAACATCCAAGGCCGCCAGCTGCGACCTGCACCGCTCGCACCAGCTGCGACCCGCGCGACCCGCACCGCCTGCACCGCCCGCCGCGCCGACCTTGCCTGAACCAGAGAGGATACCCATGTCTGAAACCGCAACTAACCAGCTCCCCGATGTTGCCGAGCGCTTCATGCGCTACGTGCAGGTTGACTCCCAGTCCAACCCTGACAACGACATCGTCACCCCTTCCACGCCTGCTCAGCACGAGATGGCTCGCTACCTGGGCGAAGAGCTTAAGGCGCTGGGCTGCACCGACGTCACCGTTGACGAGCACGCCTACGTCACCGGCACCTTCGCTGCATCTAAGGGCGCCGAGTCGGCTCCCGCGCTGATGCTTTGCTCGCACCTGGATTCCGTCATCGACGCGCCTGCCTCGGGCATCAAGCCACACGTCGTCCACTACGAGGGCGGTGACCTGGTGGCCGGCGTCGTCGATGGCAAGACCATCGCTACCACCCAGGAGCAGGTCCCTGACCTCAAGGATTTCGTGGGTATGGACATCGTTTGCTCCGACGGCTCCACGTTGCTTTCCGCTGACGATAAGGCCGGTGTGGCAGAAATCTGTGCACTGCTCAAGCGTCTGGGCGACAACCCCGAGCTTGCGCACCCTACGCTCAAGATTGCGTTTGTTCCCGACGAGGAGATTGGTCACGGCGCAAGCCTGCTTGACCTGGATAAACTCGGCGCAGCGTACGGCTACACCGTCGATGGCGAGGCTCTCGGCGAGTTCAACTACGAGTGCTTCAACGCAGCTCACGCTGACGTCTACTTCAAGGGTGTCATGGTTCACCCCGGCAGCGCCAAGGACGTCATGATCAACGCAATTACCGTGGCTTCCGAGTTCCAGCAAATGGTCCCGGCCTTTGAGCGCCCTGAGCACACCGAGGGCTACGAGGGCTTCTACCACCCAATCGCCATCGAGGGCTCCGCGTCCGAGGTCAAGCTCAGCTACATCGTCCGCGATCACGACGCTCAGATTTTTGCTAATCGCCAGCAAGTCCTGCAGGATATCGCTGCGTTCCTGAACAAGCGCTATGGCGAGAATACCGTTCGTATTGAGATTCATCAGGAATATCGCAACATGGCCGAGAAGTTCGAGGGCTACGAGTTCCTAATTGATTATGCGCTTGAGGCAAATCGTGAGGTTGGCATTGAGCCTATGCCTGTTGCTGCTCGTGGCGGCACCGATGGCGCTCAGCTCACCTTCCGCGGCCTGCCATGCCCTAACATTGCTACCGGCGGATACAACGCTCACTCCGTTCGTGAGTTTGTTCCTGTGCCAAGCCTTGAGGTCACTGTTGACCTTCTGGAGAAGCTCGTCGCCAAGTTTGCCGCCCGCTGCTAGCGCCGTCGCACCTGCATCGCACGCGAGCCACGCCGCGCGCGACCGTTTGACGTGCAGCTTTGCCATTCATAGCTAGATTTCTACCGTCTACGCTCCCGTTCACCCTTGTCAATAAATGGTGAGTGGGGGCGTAGCATAATTATGAAGGGTCATTGTTCTTTTTTTCACGGAGTAAGGGGGTCGCAATGCTCGCAGTGTTTTTTGGGATCATTGTCGTTGCGGCACCCGTTATAGCTGCGTTTTTAGAGCACTCGGGAAACGTTGGAATTTCCGAGCGTCGCCACAGCCATCACGATACCTACGTGACTCCCGCCGCGCTTACACGTTCGCTCATTATTGACATGGCTTTTGTCAGTGCAATCGCAGTTATTCTCGGCTGGCTTTGCTACGTTAACGTGTTTACGCCAAACCCAGATATTGTTATGGCGTTTTTTGCTTCCTTCTCGGTTGTCATGTTTATGGCGTGGTACATCTTGAGTCGTTATAAGGTCTCGCTTTTTGATGACGAGATGTTTGTAGTGCCCTTTGTAGGCTCTGAGATTTCCATCAACTACCAGGACATTAAGCGCATGGAGTGGGTTGGCGGCCGTCGGGGTTCTGGGTTTAGAGATCTTCTAATTTTGACTTCGAATGCGTCAAAGGTGCGTCTCTCGGGTATGATTGGACTAGACCAAGTGTTGCTCAAGATCGATCGCTTTGACGTCTTGGCACATAGTTCAACTAGATAGAAGTACAATGCTGCGGCTTAGCTCGTGTCAGCTTAGCTCGCGCCAGCGTAGAGCTTACTAGCTTGGAGCTGCTTTGGCGTAGGGCTGCGTCCGCTTGGACTGCGACGCGCGTTGCGTTTGCCCAGCTACGCAGCATGCAGTAACGGGGGACGTTTGTGATTAAGCTTGTTTTATCTGATATGGACAACACGCTGGTACCCTTCGGAAACAAGCGTGTGTCGGACTTCACTCGCAATGCAATTCACACGCTCCTTGAAGAAACAGATATCGCTTTTGGCCCTTGTACCGGCCGAGATTACGTTGAGCTGATGCGTCTTTTTAGCCTCGACGAGTCGTGCATGCAAACAGGAGTCATGTCTACAGGCAAGCGCGTGCTGTACAAGGGCAAGACTATCTCGCTCTCCGTTTTTGATCATAAAACGCTTCAAGGCGTTGCAGACGCTATTGCAGACGAGAAGAACATGTTCTTGGTCTGCTATCCAGAACAGACTAACCTCTTTAATCCAGCGTATGTTGTTGGTGCGCCTGACAATAAAGACATTCTCGCTGATTACGAACGTAGAATGGTGTTTGTCTCGGGTATTGTCGACCAAGTCCCCGACGACGTCGATTTTATCGCCGCAACAGTTGCGTGCCCGGGAACAGAGGAGGACATGGAGCGTTGTCGCCAAAAGATTACCGCAGTCTGTCCAGATGTTTACACGGTTTCGGTCATTCCTCAATGGTTTGACGTGCTGCCCAAGGGTGTGTCTAAGCTGACTGGCTTTGAAACGCTCCTGGAAAGAACAGGTATTTCTCCAGAAGAGGTGCTTGTTTTTGGAGATGGCGAGAATGACATTGATATCCTCAGTAAAGTTCCGCACTCGGTGGCGGTGGCAAACGCAATTCCAGAGGTCAAGCAGGTAGCAAAGCATCATGTTGGCGCATCTGCAGATGACGGTGTTGCGCATGCCTTACTTGAGCTGGTACGCGCAACAAAAGCAGGGGAGACTCCCCGTTTTATGATGGAGAACTAGCATGATTAGACTCATTGCTTCGGACATGGACGGTACGCTGCTGGACCAGAATTCCGAGGTTCCGCCAGAGACATTCGAGCTCATCGAAGAGCTGTACAAGCGCGGCGTTCACTTTGTGGCAAGTTCCGGTCGCCGATACGATACACTGCGTTGGCTGTTTGAGCCGGTCGCAGATAAGATTGACTACGTTGCCTCCCTTGGTACGCAGGTTTATGTTGAGAACGAGGTCATCGACCGCGAGGTTTTCTCGTCAGCTTCTATTCGTAAGCTGTTTGAGTTGACGTCTGAGTTTGACTGCATTCACCTGGTTGTTTATGACCGCACGCACACGTATCTGCTGGACGATCAGAGCTCGTTTGTGCGTGAGCTGGATAAAGACCTGCCTAACGCTGAGCGCGTATTTGATCCACCTTCACCTGACATCAGTATCATCAAGGCTGCTATTTGCTGCGATTCAAGGGCTCGCTCCATGGACATGGCTATGATTCTTGAGCGCGAGATGGGCGATAGACTTTCGTTTATGCCTTCCGGAGAGACGTGGATTGACGTGGTACCTCGTGGTGTGAACAAGGCTACAGGACTTGAGCAAATTCGCAGGTACTATGGCATTTCTCGTGACGAGATTGCTGTGTTTGGCGATTCTATGAACGATTACGCCATGCTTCGCTACGCAGGTACTGCTTACGTTATGGACAATGCTCGCTACGCACTTAAGACGATTGCCTCCAAGGTCATTGCTCCTAACACCGAGCAGGGCGTTCAGAAAGAAATGCGTCGTATTCTGGAAGAGCTGGCGTAAAATTTGTGCAAAGGTCGTGCAATGAAGGTGCAGAATTCATAATTGCCGCCGAAGAATTGTGGAAGCTGTGATAAACTTCTACAGTCACGGGCGATTGGCGCAGCGGCTAGCGCAGGTGCTTTACACGCACAAGGCCGGGAGTTCAAATCTCTCATCGCCCACCATGGAACCTCACGCGGCGCCCTCGGGTGTCGCGTTTTTTCTTAGGAGTGCAATGAATAACCAGGTAGAAAGCGCGTTTTCTGGCGAGAAACCCGCGCAGGCCGACGCCATCATGCAGGCCGGAACCGCCACGGAGCCCGCGCGCTCGTTCGACCGCGCGTGGGACCAGATGCGCCCCGTCACCCTTGAGCGCAACGTTATGAAGAACGCCGACGGATCGTGCCTGGTCACGTTTGGCGACACGCGCGTCCTGTGCACCGCTACCGTCGAAGAGGGTGTCCCCGCATGGCGACGCAGTTCTCGCGCGGGTTGGGTTACGGCCGAATACGCCATGCTACCTGCATCAACTAATCGCCGCACCAAGCGAGAGCGCGCTAACCGCAAGGGTCGCTCCATGGAGATTGAGCGCCTGATCGGCCGCTCGTTGCGCTCCGTTGTTGACCTCAACCGCCTGGGCGAGTACACCATCACGCTGGACTGCGACGTCCTTCAGGCAGATGGCGGCACCAGAACTGCAAGTATCACCGGTGCTTGGGTGGCGCTCCACGATGCTCTCTACTCACTTGTCGAGAAGGACATTCTCCCCAGACTTCCTCTCACAGGTCAGGTAGCTGCGATTTCTATGGGCTACGTGAATGGCAAGCCGCTGCTAGACCTCGACTATCCCGAGGATTCTCATGCGGATATTGACATGAATCTTGTCGAAACAGAAACTGGACAGATAATTGAAGTACAAGGAACAGGCGAGGGCGGTCCGTTTGATCGAGAGCAACTCAACCAGCTGCTCGACCTTGGTCAAGCTGGCATCGCTCACCTTGTTGACCTGCAAAATCAAGTGACTGGATTTAGGGAGTAACCATGAGTCAAAACAGTGAAAATCAGAGTTCTAACGCTGTGACCTTTGATCCAAATACAACCGTGGTAGTTGCAACAGGCAACGCTCACAAACTTGTTGAGATTGAGGCTATCCTCTCTAAGGTAATGCCTGGTATAAGCTTTGTAGCGCTTGGTCAGCTGGGCGATTTCCCTGATCCAGAGGAGAACGGTCAGACGTTCCGCGATAACGCTCTGATCAAGGCAATGGCCGCGCTTGACGAGGTAGATTGCGTAGCGGCTATTGCAGACGACTCCGGCATTTGCGTCGATGCACTGGACGGAGCACCTGGAATCTATTCTGCTCGTTATGCTGGCGAGCATGGCAATGATGCTGCAAACAATCAGAAGCTCTTGGCTGAGCTTGCTAACGTTGCCGATAAGGATCGCACTGCTCGCTTCCACTCCACCGTTGCTCTGGTCTATAGAGACGGATCTGTGCTGGTAGGAGAGGGTGACTGCGAGGGTGTTATTGGCCACGAGCCAAAGGGTCACAACGGCTTTGGCTACGACCCACTCTTCTGGCCTGAGGATGCTCCAGGTAAGACTATGGCAGAGCTTGAGCCTGACGAGAAGAACGCCATATCGCATCGTTTCCACGCTCTGCAGGATCTTTCCAAGCAGATTCTGGGATAGGCACGGCGTAGGTTTCGCGTCAGATTGGCGTCAGGGTCATGTCAGGTTTGCGTCAGATTTCGGACAGATAATCGCCACTGTGTCAGACTCACGTCAGAATCGCGACAGATTCCTGATAGATTCCAGACAGAAAACTACCGATGGGTCAGGCTCGCGTCAGCTTCACGTCAGAATCGCGACAGAATCGCGACAGAATAGCGACAGAAACACGCTATATAACAGGTCAAAACCGGTCAGCGAGATATTTGTTCTTCTCGCCGACCGGTTACTTTTTTGCTTGCTTCAAATGTTAAACTAAATGTAACTGTGACTTCTGTCTTGGAGGTAGACATGAGGATTGTTCGCACCCGCGATTACGAGGACATGAGCAGAAAAGCTGCAAATGTCATTTCTGCACAAATTATTCTGAAGCCAAATTGCGTTCTTGGCCTGGCAACCGGTTCAACGCCAATTGGTACCTATGCTCAGCTCGCTGATTGGTGCAAGAGGGGAGACTTGGACTTCTCGCAGGTTTCTACGTATAACCTTGACGAGTACCGCGGTCTTTCTCACGACGATCCTCAGAGCTATCACTATTTCATGCGCAAAAACCTCTTTGACCTGGTAAATATTGATCTTGAGAATACCCATGTGCCCGACGGCTCTAATCCTGACGTCGAGGCAGCTTGCGCCGAGTACGATAGGCTTGTTGCTAAGGCTGGCTATCCTGACCTGCAGCTTCTTGGTATTGGTCACAACGGTCACATTGGCTTCAACGAGCCCGACGACCATTTCTCCAAGGGTACGCACTGCGTTGACCTCACCGAGAGCACCATTCAGGCAAACAGCCGCCTGTTTGAGCGCATGGAGGACGTCCCTCGTCAGGCTTACACCATGGGCACGCAGACCATCATGTTTGCGCGCAGCATTCTGATTGTGGCTAGCGGCGAGGACAAGGCTAAGGCTGTTTACGACATGTGCTACGGCAACGTTTCGCCTCAGTGCCCAGCCTCTATCCTGCAGCTTCATACTAACTGCACCGTTATTGCTGACGAGGCCGCCCTCTCGCTCTGCCCAGCTGAGTAAGGTCTGGTTGTCCAAAGCATCCAAAAGGCTTCTTAATAGCTTTAAAAGCATTTGTCGAGAAAACAAAACTCCCATTCACGAGAATGGGAGTTTTTTGTTGCGGCTTATTTTGCGTGTTCAGCGACGTATGGTTAGTTGTACTCCTTTATTGGAATATCAAAAATTACTTATAATCCTTGAAGTAACCATTGAGAGCAAAAAGAATCTGGTAGTTAAGGCCAAGCACATAGTCGCCGTTATTGGTATGAACCGTGTGAAGCGTAAACTCAAGATTGTCACCAAACGTGATTTTATCGCCATCTTTTTTGCCAGCACGAGACATATCACCAGTTGAAAGTGGGAAAACTCTACCGGCTGGATTGACCGAAGTAACAAAGAATACAAAAGGCTCGACGGCGTTTTCACCAAGGTTAATGTGCAACTGTTTGAAAATCTGACTGTTTGTTGACACATAGACTACTTCGTTTTTGTCGAGCAGCTTCTTCAGTTCAGGAAGAGTTGCTGCTACCCAAGGTAGATCATGGTGAACAAAGGGATTGTCGCTCGCGAGCGACTGCGCAATAGGCGAGCCGTACTGATAGACATAAACCATCTTGTTGTAGAGCTCGTTGACGTCATTAACAGAGGTCTGAGCTGGTGCGGCCTGGTTAGCCTGAACAAGCTCGATAAGGTTCATGGAATTGAGTTGGTCAGATGAAGCGCCTTTGGACTGTGCTTCAGAAACAGTTAATCCACCAAATGCGAACGACCCTACGCCAAATATCAGACAAAGTGCTGATAAAGCAATAAGGACTTTAGAAGATTTCTTTTTAGACAGAAATGCAATTCCAACAGCGAGCGCAATAAAAATGAGCACAAAATACCAGGTCTTGCTAATGGCGTATCCCAGAGTCTCAGTCATTGGGCCTCCTTGTGTTTTGAAGTTAGTTACTAATTTTATCAGAGGACCCCTATTTGTCATAAATTTGTTGGGGTTCTGACGCGCTGTCGTTGCAAGTCCGATGCCAACCTGACGCGAATCTAACGCGAATTTGACAGCACAACCGATGTTGTTCCCGTGACATTTGTCGTAAAACCTTGAGATTTTATTTTCTACCTCGTATAGTGGAGTTTCGGAAATTCTGACTATTGTTTGTCGACCGGTACATATCTCCGACACTCCACAACGTGTCGCATCGCAAACGTACTGATTGACTTGGAGGATTGATGGAAAACGAGATTCCACCAGTTAATCGTGTAGACGAGATTCACGAGAAGCTCAGCTCACTTCAGGGTCAAAAGCTTAAGGTCAAGGCTAACATGGGACGTTCTCGTATTGTTGAGCGCACAGGTACCCTGGTTATGGCCCATCCATCTCTTTTCATCGTTGAGGTTGGCGAGCGCCGTGGTCGCACTGCCCGTCAGTCCTACCAGTACGTTGACGTTCTGACCGGCACTGTTGAGCTTTTTGATTTTGAGACCGGTGAGCGTTTGTTTGACTTCGAGTTTGAAGAATAGTCCAGAAGCGTAATCTTCTCTGGCTAGGCTTACTCTCATGGCTGCCTCGTTGTCCAATTTTGGACGCCAAATCATTCAGATTCCTTGTAAGGTCAACCTTCACCTGGGCATTCACACTCAGAAAGACCAGCGAGGATACCATAAAGTAGATTCACTCATGGTTCCCGTTGCGTTATACGACACAGTTGTTGTCGATGACGCGCCGGAGCTTACGGTTACGCATGAGCCGCAGCTCTGCGTGTTACCCGAGCGCACAACAACCTGGAAGGCTGCGGTTCTTCTCGCCAATAAGCTGGGTGTTTCCCCAGATGTTTCCATTGACGTGCAAGTGCATATTCCCGAGAAGGCCGGTCTGGGTGGATCGTCCGCTGACGCTGCTGCAACGCTGTATTTGCTTGCCCAGCGTTGGGGCGTTGACCCGCTAGATCCGCTGGTAGTTGAGGTAGCCAAGGCTGTGGGCGCAGACGTTGCGTTCTTCTTGGATCCGCGACCATCACTTATGCTTGGCGCTGGAGATACGCTGATAGAAACCTATACGTCTACTGTTGACGTTCCGCTTGCTATTGTTTTACCAGCAGAAACAGGTGTCGTTACCAAAGAGGCATACGACCAGTTTGACGCGTCACCAATTCCACCGGAATCTTACGAGAATCTGTCCGCGCTTTTACGCGACGCTGGCAATTCTGGTGCCACCTCTGATCACGATGCAAGCAAGCAATTCATCCAGCAGGTAGCAAGCCTCCTCTTCAACAATCTTGTGCCAGCAGCAAAATCGCTAAAACCACAGGTAGCCGAGGTAGAGGAGTGGCTAAAGGCGCAGCCTGGAGTTCTTGGTGCTCAGGTCTCCGGCTCCGGTAGCAGCTCTTTTGCGCTTTGCGAATTACAGGATGCTGCCGACGCAATTGCAGCCGCAGCTCAAGCAAAAGGTTGGCGAGGCTTCTCCACCACCTGCAAGTTGTAGTGGTAACATAGAGCGGCAAATGTTTGATGGATTTATCCCGTCGGACAAGGCAAAACATAACGGGTTGTGGCTCAGCTTGGTAGAGCGCTCGGTTCGGGACCGAGAGGTCGCTGGTTCAAATCCAGTCAACCCGACCATTTTTCCTGATAATCAATGAATTTTCATCATTTTGTGTCGTGAAATAAGCGTTTTGGCAGTCAAAGTGGTAAAAAATGCGATTAGTTGGAATATACAAAAACGCATACATTCTATGCAGATCATCTACCAGCATAAACTCTCGGTCAATTTTGATTGAAACTTTTATGAGAAAACCCAACTGGGAAAACGCAAGTGCCAAAACACCGAACTAGAAAATAAATCTCCAACTAAACGGGTTTTTTACCCAAATCGGACACCACTTTCCCTCATATCAATTTCTTGATTAGTTTTTGTGTATATCCAAGGCTGTTTATACACTTTAACCAGGTCTTATGGATAGCAAGCCTGAAAAGTCTGAAAAATGAAAAACCTGAAAAGCGCATCATGTCTGAGCAAAATTACTCAGACATGGCGAGAAAAATCGGCAAATAGCTCAGATGCGACGCACTTTTCCGGCAAATTACTCAGACCTGTTGAGCAAATCAGGCTCCATGGAGTCGCCAACGTAGCAATGACGGATGTGCGTTGAAGCTCCTGAACAACGCGCCTGAAAAGTGCAAAGAATCTGTATTTGCGACACAGATTCTTTTGCAAAATCAGGCAAATCCACAGATTCTTTAACGTTTTCAGGCAGAATTTACAGATTCTTTTAAGAAATCAGGCAGGACGGCTTATCTCGCAATGAATAGCTTTTGTTTTTTGAACCCTTAATCTCTATCAAATGAACATTATGAACGTTTAGGGCTACAAAAACATAAATAAATAGACACAAAATAAACACAAATGGATTACAATCAGACGAAATGCACTACGTTTAAGGCAACGCGCGCACCGTCGTTCCTACGCGCTTGCACACATGCGTTTTGTTGAAAGGGGTTTGTATGCCTGTTGTTGAGTTTTTTGTAAACGTGTTATCAACACCAGCCATCCTAGTTGGCCTTGTTGCCCTGCTAGGTTTGGCACTCCAAGGAAAGCCAGTTGAGGACCTCATTAAGGGTACCCTCAAGACCATCGTTGGCTTCCTTGTTCTTTCTGCAGGTGCAGGTTTCTTGCAGACCGGATCCCTCCTTGCCTTTGGCGAGATCTTCAACTTTGCCTTTGACATGCAGGGTGTCGTCCCAAACAACGAGGCTGTCGTCTCTCTGGCACTGGGCGAGTTTGGTCAGGCAACCGCAATTATCATGTGTATCGGCATGGTCCTGAACATTGTCCTCGCACGTTTTTCTCGTTTTAACTACATCTTCCTTACCGGCCACCACACCCTCTACATGGCAGCCATGCTCGCCATCATCCTGCACGTCGGCGGTCTTTCTGGTTGGATGCTCTACATCTCCGGCGCATGTCTGCTTGCTCTGATTATGGTTCTGTCTCCTGCATACTGCCAGCCAACCATGCGTAAGGTTACCGGCAGCGATTCCGTTGCACTTGGCCACTTCGGCGGCGCTGGTTACTGGCTTGCTGGTATGGTCGGTAAGCTCTTTGCTTCCGATCGCGAGAATAGCACCGAGAATATCAAATTCTCCAAGCGCCTCATCTTCCTGCGCGACAACACTGTTTCCATTGGTCTGACCATGATCATCATGTTCATGGTTATTACTGGCGTTGCCGTCAGCCGTGGCCTTCTAACCCTGGTACCTGCAGGAACTACCGCTGCAGAGTTTGCCTCTAACCCACAGTATGCGGGCCTTCAGCACCTCGGCGACCTGCTGAACATTGGTACCGAGACCACCACTAACTGGATTGTCTGGGCATTTACCCGCGGCCTCTCCTTCGCTGGTGGTGTTTACATCATTTTGTCCGGTGTCCGTCTGATCATTGGCGAGATTGTTCCTGCATTCAAGGGTATCGCTCAGAAGCTTGTCCCTGGTGCAAAGCCTGCAATCGACTGCCCAATCGCATTCACCTATGCTCCAAACGCCGTTATCATCGGCTTCCTGAGCTCCTTTGTTGGCGGCATCCTGGGTCTGCTTATCCTGGGTGTCATTAACGCACAGGTCGCAGCTATTGCACTGATTCTCCCAGGCGTTGTTCCTCACTTCTTCTGCGGCGCAACCGCAGGCGTTTTTGGTAACGCAGAGGGTGGCATCAAGGGCTGCATCGCCGGTTCCTTTGTCCACGGCCTGCTCATTACCTTCCTGCCTGCACTGTGCATGCCAGTCTTTACCCTTATGGGCTTCACCTCCGCTACCTTCTCCGATGCTGACTTCTCCATCATGGCTCTGATCTTTGGTAACGTTGCTCTGAACGTCCAGGGTGCAATCCTTACCGGCATCTGCGTTGTTTGCTTCTGCCTGCCAATCCTCTTCAACCTTGTTGCTCCTAAGAAGGCAGAGGAGAAGAAGGCCGAGTAGAAGAAGGCCGAGTAGAAAATCCGCTCACAGATTTGCAGCTAAACATCAAAGAAGCTGCAGAAATTGCGAGTAGAATTTAAGTATCTAGGTCGGGCTTTGTCCTTGGATGAGGTCCGACTTTTTAACCCACGTAAACCTCATATTGTGCGTGGTGAATTGAAAGGGGTTCTTATGGCTATCCAGAAGATTCTTTGTTGTTGCGGAAGTGGACTTGGCTCCAGCCTTATGGTTGAGATGCAGATCCAGGACGTCCTGAACGAGCTGGGCGTAAGCGGCGTTGAGGTTGAGCATTCAACCGTTTCCGACGTTACTCCTGGCGCAGCTGACCTCTTTATTGTTGCTCGCGACCTCGAGGATTTTATCGCCGGCATTCCAGAAGACGAGAAGATCGTTCTCTCCAACATCCTTGATAAGGATGAAATGAAGGAAAAGCTTACCGAGAAGTTCGGTCTGTAAGCGCAGTTTTCGCACGCAGCTCCGGCTTGCACGCAGCTCCGGCTTGCGCGTGGTGTCGACCTACTGCGTTTCTCGCACGCAATACGTGAAAGGAAATTACATGGACGTCGACCTTAAACAGGTTGCTCGTGAGGTGCGCAAAAGCATCCTCACGCAGGTCTTTACGGCCAAATCCGGCCATCCCGGTGGCTCGCTTTCTGCAACAGAAATCCTGACCTATCTCTACTTCAAGGAGATGCACGTAGACCCCACCAAGCCAAACTGCCCCTGCAGGAATCGCTTTGTGCTTTCAAAGGGTCACGTTACCCCTGCGCTTTACGGCGTTTTGACTGAGCGCGGTTTCTTCCCCAAGGAGGAGCTCAAGACCTTCCGCGCGCTCAACTCGCGCCTTCAGGGTCACCCAAACATGAACGATACCCCTGGCGTTGACATGAGCACCGGTTCCCTGGGCCAGGGCGTTTCCACCGCTGTTGGTATGGCGCTGGCCGGCAAGAAGTTCAACAAGGACTACCGCGTCTACGCACTCCTGGGTGACGGCGAGATTGAAGAGGGCCAGGTCTGGGAGGCTGCCATGTTTGCGGGTAACCACCAGCTTGATAACCTCACGCTTATTGTTGACAACAATAACCTACAGCTTGACGGTTCGCTTGATCAGATCAACACACCAAAACCAATTGACGAGAAGTTCAAGGCGTTCAAATTCCACGTCATTGATGTGGCAGATGGACACGACTTTGAACAGCTTGCTGCTGCATTTGCTGAGGCTCGGACTGTTACGAGTCAACCAACCGTTATCATTGCCCACACCGTAAAGGGCAAGGGCGTCTCCTTCATGGAGAATCAAGTAGGCTGGCACGGCAAGGCTCCTAATCAAGAGCAATACGAGCAGGCACTTAAAGAGCTTGAGGGAGAGGTGGCATAACATGGCAGACGTACAGAAAATTGCCACCAGAGAGGCATACGGAAAAGCCCTGGTAGAGCTTGGTAAAGAGCACGACGACCTCCTGGTCTTTGATGCTGACTTGGCAGAGGCTACTCGCTCCGGTAAGTATGGCGAGGAGTATCCTGATCGCTTTGTGGACTGCGGTATCGCTGAGGCCAACATGATTGGCATGGCAGCTGGCGTTGCAGCTACTGGTCACAAGGTCTTTGCAACCTCGTTTGCTATGTTCACGTCTGGTCGTGCGTTTGAGCAGATCAGAAACTCGGTGGGTTATCCTCACCTAAACGTTAAGATTGGCGCTACGCACGGAGGCCTCTCGGTAGGAGAGGACGGCGCTACTCATCAGTGCAATGAGGATATTGCTGTTATGCGTACCATTCCTGGTATGACGGTCATTATTCCATCTGACGCTGTTGAGGCTGAGGCAGCCGTCAAGGCCGCTTACGACCATGACGGTCCTGTCTACATGCGCTTTGGCCGCCTCCCTGTTCCTGTGTTCAACACCAACCCTGATTACCACTTTGAGCTGGGCAAAGGCATTGTCCTTAAGGAAGGTACTGACGTTACGCTGGTAGCTTGTGGCCTTATGGTTCCTGTGGCTCTAGAGGTTGCTGAGCAGCTGGCAGCTGAGGGTGTCAACGCCGAGGTTATCAATATTCACACCATCAAGCCTCTGGATACTGAGCTGATTACCACTTCTGCAGCAAAGACTGGCAAGGTTGTGACCATTGAGGAGCACTCCGTTATCGGTGGTCTGGGCAGCGCCGTCTGCCAGGCTCTTGCAGAGAACGCCCCTGTTCCTGTTAAGGTTATCGGTGTTCAGGACACCTATGGCGAGTCCGGACCTGCTCTTCAGGTTCTTGCTAAGTATGGACTGGATACTCCAAGCGTCCTTGCATCCGTCAAGGATTTCTTGAAGTAAGTTCTTCGAGCTCCAGCGGATTTCCGTGTTTCGGAGCACGGCAGCGCGTCTCAACAGCGCATGTTACCGTCGCACAAACAAAGCCCTTCTCGTCATCTGGCGAGAAGGGCTTTTTGCATGCAGAGAATTTGTCGAGTCACCAGATCGCTTACTTTCACCCCGCCTGAAAAGTGCATCATGTCTGAGTAAATTTACTCAGACATGGCGAGAAAAACCGGCAAATAGCTCAGACTTGGTGTACTTTTCCGGCAAAACGTTCAGACATGGCGAGAAAATCAGGCTCCACGAAGAGCGCCCATGAAAAGCAACCTTGAGTTCAAAAAGTCCGCCTGAAATGTGCAAAGAATCTGTATTTGAGCCACCGATTCTTTTGCAAAATCAGGCAAATCCACAGATTCTTTTGCATTTTCAGGCAAATTTTACAGATTCTTTGCAGAAATCAGGCGCGCGCCTGAGCGCGTCCGGGCACGCGCCGAACACACCGCCCGTCTGGCGAGAAAACCCGTCCACTAGCAGCGGTTACGCACAAGAAAGCCCGGTACCCACATGAAGTGGATACCGGGCGGAAAGCACGTTTGTGCAGCTAGCGCGGTCGCGACGTGCGGGCGGCGCTCGCGGCTCGCGACGTGTTACTCGTTGTCGCCAGCGGTTGCCTGAGTTGCGGAGATAGCCTGATCGGCATCGGAAGCGTCTGGCCAAGACCAGTCGGTGAATGCTGGGTGATCATAGCCCTTCTCGACAGCAAACTCGAAGGCCTCGGTGCGGAAGTTCTCCCACTCATCAATCTGATCTGCCCACTTCTGAGCGTCAATCATGCGAAGAGCGTCAGCAGCAAGTGCCCAACGGTCCATGTTGTTCAGGCGCAGCATGTCGTAAGGAGTTGTGGTGGAACCCTGCTCCTCGTAGCCGTGAACGTTGAAGTTGTCGTGGTTTGGACGGTTCCAAATCAGGCGGCGGACGGAACCAGCGTAAGCGTGGAACGCAAAGAGAACTGGCTTGTCTGCCGAGAAGAGCTTGGTGAACTCCTCATCGGAGAGAGCCTCGTTGTTCTCGGAAGCATTCTGGATCTTGAGCAGGTCAACAACGTTGACGAAGCGAGCCTTGATGCCCAGCTTGCCAAGCATGTCAAGAGCTGCCAGGAGCTCCTGAGTTGGGACGTCGCCGCAGGATGCAAGGACAATGTCCTCCTCGCTAGCCTCAGCGTTGGAAGCCCACTTCCACTCCTTAGCACCAGCTGCAAGCTCCTCACGAGCCTCGTCGAGAGTTACCCACGTTGGAGCAGGCTGCTTACCAGCGAAGATTGCGTTGATGCAGTTTGTGGAGGTGTAGCACTTCTCGCCAACTGCAAGCAGAAGGTTAGCATCTGCTGGGAAGTAGATATTGGTGATGTGATCGTTGTTGAAGCTCTTGTTGAGCATGATGTCAACAAAACCAGGATCCTGGTGAGAGAATCCGTTGTGGTCCTGGCGCCAAACGTGGCTAGAGAGGACCAGGTTGAGAGCGGAGATAGGCTTGCGCCATGGAATGTGGCGGACGGTAGCCTCGAGCCACTTAGCGTGCTGGTTGATCATGGAGTCAACGATGTGAACGAATGACTCGTAGCTGGACCAGATACCGTGGCGGCCGGTCAGGGTATAGCCCTCAAGCAGGCCCTCGCACTGGTGCTCGGAAAGCAGCTCGATAACGTTACCAACTGGGGAGATGTGCTCGTCGTTCTCAAAGTCGTCGTTGAAGCCGCCAAACCACTGCTTGTCGGTTACCTGGAAGGATGGCTGCAGACGGTTGGAAGCGGTCTCGTCAGGTCCGAAGATACGGAACTCGGAGCGGTTGCTGTTGATGAGCTCAGCGGTGTACTCGCCAAGGACGCGCGTTGCCTCAGTAGCACCAAAGCCGTGGCCCTTCTCGGCAACTGGGATCTCGTACTTCTTTGCGTCAGGAAGGACGAGGTTGCGGCGGATTGCGCCACCGTTTGCGTTAGGGTTAGCGCCGAGGCGGAGGTCACCCTTAGGCATGAAAGCGGTAACCTCTGGACGGATTGCGCCCTTCTCGGTGAAGAGGGTCTCTGGCTTGTAGGAGCTCATCCAGTCGCGAAGGACCTGGAAGTGAGCCTCGGTGTCGCGAGCGGATGCCAGTGGAACCTGGTGTGCACGCCAAGAGCCCTCGGTCTTCTTGCCGTCGATGTAAGGAGGGCAAGTCCAACCCTTAGGGGTGCGGAAGATGATCATTGGGTAGTAAGGACGAGATGCGTCACCTGCAGCAACGCGAGTCTTGATTGCGCAGATCTCGTTGAAGACAGCCTCGAGCAGAGCTGCAAAACGACGGTGGATAGATGCGTGATCCTCGTCGTCGAAGCCAGCAACAAAGTTGTATGGGTGGTAGCCCATGCCGCGGAAGAACTCGTCGCGCTCACCGTCGGAAATACGAGCAAGGATAGTTGGGTTAGCAATCTTGTAGCCGTTGAGGTGCAGGATTGGGAGAACGATACCATCAGTCAGTGGGTCCATGAACTTGTTGGTCTGCCAAGAAGTTGCAAGTGGGCCAGTCTCTGCCTCGCCGTCGCCGACAACAGCGACTGCTAGCAGGGATGGATTATCCAGGACTGCGCCGTATGCGTGGGACAGGGTGTAGCCCAGCTCGCCGCCCTCGTGGATGGAGCCTGGAGTCTCAGGTGCGTAGTGGGAAGGAATTCCGCCAGGATAAGAGAAGCGACGGAAGAACTTCTGGAGGCCCTCTTCATCGTCGGTGATGAATGGGTAGGTCTCGCGATAGGTGCCGTCGAGCAGGGACTGTGCGGTACCTGCAGGTCCACCGTGACCAGGGCCCATGAGGAAGATGGTATTCTGGTTATGGTCGCGAATGAAGCGGTTGACGTGGCCGAACAGGAAGTTCAGACCTGGGGTGGTTCCCCAGTGACCAACCAGGCGATGCTTAACGTCCTCGCGAGAGAAACCGTCCTTCATAAGAGGGTTGCTGCGAAGATAAATCTGACCAACAGACAGGTAGTTAGCTGCGCGCCAATACCTATCGACGCCGGCAAGAGCCTCCTCAGATACAGGCTGATTCAGGGTCTGCCAAGGTGTGCCGTACACGGGCTGAGCCATGTGCTCCTCCTTTTCTTGGGCTGCTGCCTGTGCGTTTACGCAGGTTAGGCAACCTCGTTGCTTCCATCACCTGAGCGAGTGTTTGTTCGCACTCAACTGGGCGCGCATAAAACATCACATACATAACAGTATGATGCTTCGGCTATGTCTCAAGTACTACTCTAAGTGATAAAACGTTTTATCACTGTGAGATTTCTGGAATTTTCTTTCCTGAGAGACGCTTAAGGTGTCTTTTAAACAGCAAAATGATCCCCCAACAGTACCCACAATGCCAAAATGCAACCAAAATGGTGCCAAGTAGAGTGCATACACACCAAAGTGGTAAAAAAGCCGTTTAGTTGGAGATTTCATTTTTCTGCATACAACGTTTACCCAGATAAAAGTTTTTGAGGCGGTAAAAAATCGTCTTAGTTGGGGATGAATCGGCCAATTTAGAGTTTTCATCCCCAACTAAACGGGTTTTTTACCTTTTTCGGCACATAATTTTGAGCTTAAAAATTATGTATTCATGGAAATGTATTTTATTGCACATATATGCAGAAATCTGATTAGCAACCAAAAAGACGCACGCTATTCTTCTCAATCATGCGCGGCTCAAGGATTATCTGGATTGACACGCTGTCATCCTGCGCTTCGATGCCGTTATTTTTGCCTGTCGCAGCTGCTTCCGTCGCGGCTGCTTGCGTCGCGGCTTCTTCCGTCGCAGCTTCTTGCGTCGCAGCTGATTGCGTCGTAGCTGCTTCCGCCGCAGCTCTCTGCACAACATCCGCTCCATGCTCACCCAGACGACGAAACATAATCGAAAGCGCGGCATCCGAGAGCTCATCAACGTTTTGCTCAATCGAGGTCAGTGCTGGTTCAAACAGCGCATCTGAAATGCTGTTATCATATCCGACAACAGAATAGTCGCGTGGAACATGCAGGCCGCGCTCATACAGGTAGCGCAGCAAGCCCAACGCAATATTGTCGGACGTCGCAACAACCGCGGTAGCGTTCACACGAATCAGCTGTTGAGCTGCAAGATACGCATCAGGAATGTAATAATCGCTGGTCAGCACAAGCGACTGATCCAGCTCCAGGCCCTTCTCGCCAAGTGCGCGAACGTAGCCGTTGAGGCGTGCGCAGCCGGTGTTGGAGGCGGTGTTGACCATGCACGCAATCCGGCGATGACCGTGATCTAACAGGTATTTTGTGGCCAGATAGCCGCCAAGCTCATTGTTGAACGTGACTTTGTCGCAGTCGAGCGCGTCGATGGTTCTGTCCACCATGACGTACGGCACGGGCAGCTGCTCCAGGTCGGCGATGAGCTGCTTTGAGGCTTCTACCTCGTCGGACGTGATGATAAAGATGCCGTCGGCGCCGCGATTGACCAGCAGTCGCACAAGGTCCGCATCGTTTGACGTGCTGTTATCCGAGTTGGTGATGAACAGCGCGTACCCGCGGCGGCGGCACTTCATCTCCAGCATCTTTGCAAACGACGAGAAAAACCGGCTCTCGATATTCGGCACAATCAGCCCCAGCGTCTGCGTATGCTGTGTGACCAGGCTTCTTGCAATCTGGTTGGGAATGTAGTGCTCGCGACGGGCAACGTCGAGGATGCGGCGGCGGTTCTCGTCGCTCACGCGCACCGGCCGGCCGTTCAGCACCAGCGAAACCGTGGCGGGCGACAGCCCCACCTCGCGCGCAATCGTTTTTAGGGTGACTTTTTCCGCCACGTTACCTCGCAACTTGCCCCGTTTATTGTTGTTGCTTAAGTATAATAGTCGAGAAACCCCTGCGGCTGGTCGTCCGCCAAAAGCCAGACGTTGTCTCCACACGACAACCGCACCTGGACTCCGAACCGCACGCAAGCTGCACCTACGCCCCGGCGCTCGCACGACAACCGCATTCCGAGAGGACGCGCATGAACATTACTCCACAGGAAATCGCCGAAACCCTCGCCATGGTCAGCGAGCAAAACCTTGACCTGCGCGCCATCACGATGGGCATCTCGCTCAATAGCTGCGCAGACGAGGACCTGGACCGCATGTGCCAGAAAGTCTACGACCGTATCACACGCCAGGCCGAGCACCTGGTGTCCGTGGCCGAGGACCTAGAGCGTGAGTACGGCATCCCTATTGCCAACAAGCGCGTCTCCGTCACGCCAATCGCGCAGATTGCAGCATGTACCTCGGCGCAAGACCTGACCCCGCTTGCTCACACGCTTGACCGCGCGGCCGAGACACTGGGCATCGACTTTTTGGGTGGCTTCTCGGCACTGGTTCACAAGGGTCTTGGCGACGCTGATCGCCGACTCATCGCATCCATCCCCGAGGCGCTGGCTACCACGTCGCGCGTCTGTTCCTCGGTAAACGTCGCGTCTACGCGCGCAGGCATCAACATGGACGCCGTCCTGCTCATGGCCAAGACTGTGCTCGAAGCCGCTCGTCGCACCACCGATATCCAGTGCTACGGCGCCGCTAAGCTGGTCGTTTTTGCCAACATGGTGGAGGACTCCCCCTTCATGGCCGGCGCGGTCCACGGCAGCGGAGAGGCGGACGCCGTCATTAACGTGGGCGTTTCCGGTCCTGGCGTCATGGCTGCGGCCCTCGCCGAGCTCCCCGACTCCGCAAATCTCATGGACGTTGCCGAGAAAATCAAGCAGACGGCATTTAAGATTACCCGCGCCGGCGAGCTGATGAGCCGTGAGGCTTCAAGGCGCCTAGGTGTCGAGAAGGGCATCGTAGACCTTAGTCTTGCGCCTACCCCAGCAGCCGGCGATTCCGTCGCTAAGATTCTGGAGCTCATCGGCGTCGGCGAATGCGGTGGTCCGGGAACTACCTGCGCACTTGCCCTGCTCAACGACGCTGTCAAGAAGGGCGGCGTCATGGCGTCGTCAAGCGTTGGCGGCCTGTCTGGCGCATTCATCCCGGTCTCCGAGGATGCGGGTATGATTCGCGCAGCTCAAGACGGTGCGCTTTCGCTCGAGAAACTCGAAGCAATGACCTCGGTGTGCTCCGTTGGTCTGGACATGATTGCTATTCCTGGCGATTCCTCCGTAGAAACTATCGCAGGTATCATCGCAGATGAAATGGCTATTGGTGTCATCAATACCAAGACCACTGCGGTCCGCGTTATCCCAGCTATCGGCTACAACGAGGGAGACGTCCTGGAGTTCGGCGGTCTCTTTGGATCCGCGCCCATCATGCCGGTCAACCAGTTTGCGGGTACGGTGCTTGCCCACCGAGGCGGTCGCTTCCCCGCTCCGCTTAATTCGCTTAAGAACTAGCAAAAGAGCCTCCACATGAACTGCCTCCTATTTCTTATGTCCAAGAAATGGGAGGCAGTTCAATCGGAGGCTCTTTTTAGTTGCAGGTTTTATGCGCTTGCGACTCAATGCTCACCGTGCACGCCGTGCGCGTGGTGCTCGTGGTGCTCGTGACCCGCGTGCGCGTGGTGCTCGTGACCCGAGTGCTCGTGGTGCTCGCCGTGCGCGTGCTCGCCGTGCTCGTGGCCCTCATGCTCGCAATGGCCATGCTCGTGGTCGCAGTGTTCATGCACGCAATGACCGTGCTCGTGGTCGCAGTGCGAGTGATCGTGCTCGTCAGCCAAGTCCGACTGCTCGTGCCAGAACGCCGGCACAAACGCCTCACGAAGTCCATGGCGCAGCAGGTCGCGGCCGATAAACACGCACCTGGACTCTTCCTGAGGCTCATCGCCCGTAATGGCCCACGCACGCTCCACCAAGTCAAACTTGACCCACTGATTGCCGCATGGCAGCGTACCCTTTGCACGCGCAAGCTTTCCAAAAACGCCTGCCGACGCTGCGTCCAAAAGCCAAATCAAGTGTGTCGGACTTGGAAGCTCGGCATGAGTCAATGCCATAGTCTCCAGGTCAGGCCCCTCGTCCTTCTCGCTAGCTGGATCTTTAAGAACAGAACCGTCAAGCGCGCGAGTCAGCAGACCATTCCACCACTCGTCGGGAATATCAGCATACGAAGACTTGGCGATAACCTCTGCCTGCGGATTCATCTCAGCCGCAAGCTGCTTAATGGGCTCGGAGGCATCCTCGCTACCTGGAGCAAGCTTTGAAACCACCACGCTTGCGGCGGCGCTCAGCTGGTTATCAAAAATCTCTGGAAAATCGGTGCGCTGATTCTGCCACGAAACGGCGTCAACCACGGTAACCGGCGCCAGCAAACTAATGCGTTCCCAGGCTACCCGATTCACGTTATCAAGAATGCTCTGCAGCTTAGCCACGCCAGTTGGTTCAACAATTAAATACTCGGGGTCGATGGTGTTTGAAATGGTCAGCACCGACGTTGCAAAATCTTGCTTACCCGAGCAACAAATGCAGTTCTCGGTAGACTCCCAAACCTTAAGGTCAGAGTCCTGTCTCAGGCGACGCGCATCGATATCTGCCTGGCCATATTCATTCTCGTAGATAGCAAAATCTCGCCCAGTCCGGCGCACGAGCTCCTGAATGAAGGTGGTTTTACCAGCTCCAAGAAAGCCTGATACAACAAGGATTTTCATGAATACAACCGCTTTCTAAACACAGTCAATGCAAAAAGCTGGCGAGAAAACCGAACTTCTCGCCAGCTCAAACATACTAAATATCGAGACCTAGTTGATTACCTAGTCGATAACAACAACTGGCTTGATGAGGTCGGATGGCTTATCACGCATGGTGAAGAGAGCCTCCTCGAGGTGATCCCAACCGTGATAGAGGTGAGTAACCTCTGGGTGAAGGTCCAGACGACCAGAAGTGACCAGGCTGGAGAGCTTCTCCATGCGCAGACGGCCGCCAGGCATGAGGCCGCCACGGATGTCCTTGTGGCCCATACCAACGCCCCACTCGACGCGAGGAATGTTGACGTAGTCGCCGAAGCCCAGGTAGTTGACGTTACCAATCTTTCCGCCAGGCTTGAGTGCCTTGACAGCATCCTCGAAGGTCTCGCAACCGCCGCCGTCGACGCAGACGCGGTCAACGCCCTTGCCGCCGGTGAGCTCCATGACCTGCTCCCAGATTGGGCCGTCCTTGTAGGAGATGAAGTCGGTTGCGCCGTAGCCCTTAGCTGCCTCAACGCAGACTGGACGGGTACCAACAGCGATGATGCGAGAAGCACCGTGAAGTGCAGCACCAGCAACGGACATGAGGCCGACAGGTCCAATGCCGATGACCAGGACGGTATCGCCGAACTCAACGCCAGCCAGCTCAACTGCGTGGAAGCCGGTTGGAACCATGTCGGAAAGGATGCAGGCGTCTGCTGGATCCATGCCCTCTGGCATGTGAGCGAGGTTACCGTCAGCATCGTTGACGTGGAAGAACTCGGAGAAGACGCCGTCCTTGAAGTTGGAGAACTTCCAGCCAGCAAGCATGCCACCGGAGTGCATAGAGTAGCCAGCCTGAGCCTCAAGGGAGTTCCAGTCTGGAGTAATTGCAGGAACGAGGACGCGATCGCCAGGCTTGAAGTCCTTGACAAGCTCGCCGACCTCAACAACCTCTGCGGAGCACTCATGACCAAGAATCATGTTGTGACGGTCGCCGATTGCGCCCTCCCACAGAGTGTGAATGTCAGAAGTACAAATTGCGACCGCAAGTGGCTTGCAGATTGCGTCCAGAGGACCACACTTTGGTGTCTCCTTCTCAATCCAGCCGGACTCGCCGATCTTGAGCATTGCATAACCCTTCATAAAACCCTCCTAAAATCTGTGTTTCTGCAGTTGAAACACTACATACCTCGTGGAGGAGCACGCCCTTTGCGTGACACTGACGAGGCTTATAAACGTTTTTGCGAAAGCTCGCTGCTTTGTTGCAGCCACAATTGGGTCCTCTCTACAACAAAACGGCAAACACTCGCGAGATACATTTTCAAGTACTTTTTTATGTAAATCTAGAATGAACCCGTGAAAGGTTGAGCAGCTTTTCATGAATTTTGGCCTGGCGAGAAATGCGGTTTGCAAATAACGGATATTTGTGCACGTAGACAATGTGAACGCTAACATACCTTTCACCAAACCTCCGACCGATGTGAAACAACGCTTGTCGGCGAGCGGTTACCGTTCACCGAATCAAAAGGGCAGATGTCCACTTTTCTGTTGTATGCAGGTGTTTTGTAGTGCTACGAGGAGGTGCTTTGTTGTACTTCTGCTAGACGGGTTTCTCGCCATTTGTTCGGTTCGCGCCTGATTTGCTTCGCGCCTGATTTCTTAAAAGAATCTGTAACTTTTGCCTAAAAGCATCAAAGATTCGGTGGATTTGCCTGATTTCATCAAAGAATCTGTATCCAAAATACAGATTCTTTGCACTTTTCAGGCAGAATTTAAAGCGCGTCCGAGTTCGCCCCCCTCTATGGAGCCTGATTTTCTCGCCATGTCTGAGTGATTTGCCGGAAAAATTCACCAAGTCTGAGCTATTTGCCGGTTTTTCTCGTCATGTCTGAGTAAATGTACTCAGACTTCATGCACTTTTCAGGCTCGCAATTCCAAGCCTCACTGATAGAGCTCACGCATCACCGCAGAAACCATGTGTTATCTGCGCCAAGTCAAGCTAGATCCGCAAAACCGTATATACTCGAATGAAGCGTTATCTGGCGAGAAGCCCCGTGTGCTCGGAACCCTCGTGGATCCGCCGCTCGTCACGGACCCGCTGCTCGTCACGGATCCGACGCGCACCGCGAGCTCGGCACGCCATCAACCGCAAGACCAGGAAGGAAGCCTATTGGAAACATTCGAATTTGTGCTCATTGTTTTGACCTGTGTCGTAGCTTCCTCGGTTATAGACAAATTTGTCAACGTCTCCATCCCGGTTATCCAGGTGATTATCGGCCTGTTAGTTGCGCTCATTTTGCCCAGTGTCCAAGAGATTCACCTAGAGTCCGAGCTCTTTATGTTGCTCTTCATTGCCCCACTCCTCTTCAACGAGACGAGAGAAACCAACATTCGTGCACTTCTCCTTAACCTGAACAGCATTTTGTCACTGGCAATTGCACTGGTAGTTGTTAGCGTGCTCTCGGTCGGTTACGCCCTTCATCTGATGGTCCCCTCAATCCCTCTGGCTGCGGCGTTTGCACTGGCCTCGGCGTTAGGACCAACTGATGCAGCCACGGTTACCGCACTCAAGTCCAACATCCACCTGACTCATCGTCAGCAGACGCTTCTCTCTGGAGAGTCTCTGATTAACGACGCATCTGGCGTTGTCGCGTTTCAGTTCTCTGTTGCAGCAGCTGTTACGGGAACGTTTTCCCTGATAGATGCAGCAGGATCCTTCACGGTGCTCTTTGTAGGCGGCGTGGCAATGGGAATTGTCACTGGCTTTGCCTTCTCTGCCATCAACGCAATGCTTGGTAGGTTGGGTTACGAGGACACCGTAGCAAACGTCCTCTACGAAGTACTGACACCGTTTCTTGTCTATCTTCTTGCCGAAACCTTCCACGTTTCTGGCGTACTTGCTGTTGTAGCGGCAGGCTTGGTGATTGCGCTCCCTCGAGGGCAGAGCAATAAAACACTGCTTGCAAGGCAAAAATTAGTCTCGGATTCTACCTGGAAAGTCATTAGCTTCCTCATCAACGGTACCATCTTTGTCTTCCTGGGGATCCAGCTCCCTCTTGCCGTGCTTCCAGGCACCAACGGAGGCCTTAATATCCTGCAGATTCTGGGAATTGTTGTCGCGATTACCCTGTTCATGCACGGTGTCCGCTTTACGTGGCTCTACGTACTGGAAACTCACAAGCTCCACAAGGGCGGCCACCTCTGCACCGGTAAAGATGACGAAAGCGACTCCGAAGACACGAATGACGAGAAAACTGACGAGCAGCCAAAACCCACGTGCACTCCAAAACCCATCTCCATCACATCGACCGAGCTCATCAAGAACGTGCTGGTCACCACCATTGCGGGAGCAAAAGGTGCAGTAACGTTGTCGATTATCCTCACCTTGCCACTCATGACCCAGTCCGGAGCAGCATTTCCACAAAGGGATCTGCTGATTACCATCGCCGCCGGCGTTATTCTCGCCACGTTACTCTTGGCAGACAATCTGCTACCGGTGCTGTCAAAGTCTCCGGAAGCAGACTCTGACCTGCCCGAACGCCTCCACAAGGGAGAGATTGCTGTTTTGGAAGCAACGCTTGCAGAGCTCAGGAGTTTGCTGCAGTCGGAAAACGCCAATGCAAAGTATTTACCTGCACTTCGTTTGAATATTGCGCGCTACACCAATCGCCTATTTGCGTCTCACTTTACGGCGCCTAACTCAAGCAAGCTGATAAAAGAGTTGGTACTTCACGGAACCGAGGTTCAGCAGGAGTGCCTTGAGCAACTGCACGAGCGCCACATCAAAACAAAAAATCCCATTCCGTGGGACCAAATTGTCGACGATATTACTTCAATCCGCAGGTCAGTAGGTTATTATGGACCCTTCGCAAACATTGCCTCAAAGACAAACCACCGCTCACGGATTGCCGTTGCCCTCCACGAGCTTAAACTAGCTGCTCAGCGCATCATCGATGGCGGTATCAGACACCTAGAAGACGCAGATCAGTCCTACTACCAGGCTTGTTTGTATGCGCTTGAGATGGAATACGCTGAGCTCGACGACCTGGAGCGTATTGCTAACGGCGACGACGAGCAGATGGCTATTGTCGCGTCAAACCTGATGATTGACCATGAATCAGTAATTGAGTCTATTTGGAGTCGCATCAATATCAACAAGGAGCATGGTTCCAGCGATACTCAAGCCTCCTACCAGCTACCTTACAATCTGAGTTCACACAAGATATCGCCGCACTTTAGGCAGCAACTTGCGGATGCTCGAAAGTACGCCGACGACGTGGCAGAAAACGCGCTGCGTATTGAGCTGGACCAGATTTCGCGCCTGCAGTTTGAGGGCGTCATTGACCGCGAGGTTGCCGCTCACCTGCGCGAAAACGTCTACTACCTGCAAATGACGTTTAGTGAGTAGCATGAGCGCTATACCAGACACGCACCCCACCGCCAACACAGCTACACGCCCCACCAACCCCACGGCGAGAAAAACGATCATCTCCGGACTTTCTATTCACACACAGATGTCCTCTGTAGCTGGAGCGCCTGTTGTCTACCTCTTGGGAGACAGAGCCGACAACTCCCCCGTTCAGGTACCGGTAGGCGTTAGCCTGGTAAACGTTCGTGTTGACCTGTGGGAAGAGAATTTCTCGCCCTGGTGCGCTCCGCGCGTTTTTGCTAAGGGACCCAACTTTGGTGATGGCGCCCAGAAAACGTTCGATACCCTCATCAACCATGTCATCCCCCGGGCGGAGTCGGAGCTCGCCGAGTCACCGGCATATAGGGTGCTTGTGGGATACTCGCTCGCGGGCCTGTTCAGCCTCTGGGCCGGCGTGTCGCAGTCCGGCACACCGCAGCAGGTCGCACGCGGCTGCCAGCCCGACGACACCCCCACCCCAACCTTTCAGCGCATCGGAGCTGTCTCTGGATCGTTTTGGTTCTCAGGGCTTTTGGACTACGTAGATCAGCAGCTCAACGGAGGAGCGGTCGGCCTCACACACGCCTATCTTTCTCTGGGTGACCGAGAAGCACGAACCCCCAATCCGCAAATAATGCACGTGCGAGAAAACGCAGAACTTCTCGCCAATAAGCTGGAAAGCGCGGGAATCACCTCAACGTTTGAACTCAACCGCGGAAACCACTTCCAAAACGTTGAGGGAAGAATACAAAAAGCTCTGGACTGGCTGCTCAAATAGGGTAAGATTCTTCAGAACGCACGTGTCCAGAGAGGTTTTATGCCCAAACCAAAGCAATTTGACAGCAAAACTGAATCGTCCCATGCAGCCTCCGGTAAGCAATCTGACTACTTTTTTGCGCTTATTCTTTCCCTAATCTTTGGCATTTTTGGCATTCCGCAGTTTTATCTTAAAGGCTGGAAATCGGGACTTACCCGACTTGCCGTGAACACAGCACTGATTGTTGGCGCATTTACTCTGGCTCAAATACTTGCTTTACCATCGATGCTCTCTTATCTTTTACCAGCAATTTTTTCACTTCCGGTTATCGAGAGCGCTCTGAACCTCATCTACGAGGATGTTAGTGCTCCCAAAAAGCTCATAAAAGGCAAGCTCAAACCACATAAACGATACGCGGGAAAACAGAAAGCTGGAATCGTACTCGCCACGTTGACGGTAGTGCTCTACTTTAGCGCAGCGCTCACGCAGCCGCTTCCAACCACTTTATCTACCGCGGGATCCTCGGGCCAACAAACCGCAGTTCAAGCGCCTGACGGGTCCTCCCAATCAGACCCCGGTGCGCCGTCTACCACCGCACAGACCAGCACAAACGTAACTATCAAGTTTATCGACGTTGGCCAGGGAGAAGCTATCCTCATTGCCCTTCCTGAGAAAACCATGCTCATCGATGCCGGCCCCACAGGCTCGGCTCCAAAAATCGCGCAGGTGCTCCACGAACTTGGTCGCGAGAAAATTGATTACCTGGTAGCTACCCATCCTGACGAAGATCACATCGGCGGTATGGCAGACGTCATTTCCAGCACCCAAATCGGGACCATTTACGCGCCAAATAAGACAAACAACACCGCAACATACAGGAAGTTTCTGACCGCCATCCAGGATAATAACCTGCAGATAACCCTTGCTGAAGCAGGAACCATCATCGATCAAACCGATGCTTACAAGTTAGAAATCCTTTGGCCCACCAAAGACGCAAATTTCCCCGACACCAACGATTACTCGATAATCATCAAGCTAACCGTGGGCACCAAAACGTTCCTCTTCACGGGCGATGCTCCTACAAGCGCCATCCTGCAGACTAACCCGGGCCACATTGACGTGCTTAAACTCTCGCACCACGGCTCCCGAACGGGCACAAACGAGCAGCTGGTTCGCAGACTCTCGCCTACCTACGCCATCGTCTCGTACGCCCTAGACAACTCCTACGGCCACCCCATGCAGTCGGTCCTAAACGCCCTCCATAAACATTCCGTTGAGGTTTGGGGAACAGGCGCCAACGGAACCATTACCATTACCTGCGATGGTACAACCATTGATATATCTAGCGAGAAAAACGGTACCGTTGTAGCGCCTACCTCACAAGAAAAATCTGGCACGTCGTCGACATCGAGGTCCAAGTAATGAAAGCAATCATTGATCGATTTGAAGACAACAATCTTGCCGTGCTTGAATTAGATGACCAGCCAGGCGATATGCTGACCGTTTCTATCAACGAGCTACCAAGCAATGCTTGCCAGGGCGATGTACTTTACTACCAAGATGGCACGTGGATGCTAGCCGAGGAAGAAACCGCTCAGCGACACTCCGATATCGACGAGCTGTTCAACTCCTTGCTTGCACATGATGATACGGAAACTGAATAACCCCAGATAAAGCCTAAAGTATGCGATTTTGGAATATTTATAAAACTGCACGTCAATCCATAAATATGCGATTTTCGCATATTTTGTAATACACTCATCTACCTGCATAAATAAAAAAGACGCCTTGTCGAGAAAGACGTCTGTGTAAGGCACTTTTATTCAAGAAAACTGTGTTATATTACATATAACACCGGCGCGCATCCTCGCTCTGCAGAGAGAGAGGGCACGCCATTTACTTTATAAAGCCACAATAGCTGCGGCCATTCTCTTCTCATCTTCAGCTAGAAGTACTCGCATTGTCCAACCCTATCGAATCCAGCCACTTTTGCGCTTCACTAAAAGTATACGTGCCCTTTACCGCCAGTCCAGGCATTACAAGAGAAGCACCGCACTCTCTCTGGTACTCCTCAATCATGTTTCCAAATCCTCCACCGCCATGCGTGCAAAACGGAATGATTGTTTTGCCGCTCAAATCCGTTGCCCGTAAGAACGAAAGCACCGGAGGAGCAAATGCTCTAAGCCAGTTGGGTGATCCTATAAAGACAGTATCAAAGTCACTGACATGTACATCACTTGGCATAAGCGCAAGACAAACGCCCTTTTCTATTTGCGCTCTAACCTCTTTTACTGCCGTGTTATACGAGAAAGAATAGGGATCTTGAGGCTTAAGCTCCAACAACTCACCATCGGTAATCAGCGCAATATCCTCTGCAAGCCTTCTTGTGATGCCGGAATATGAATAGTACACAATCAAAGGCTTCATGTAAGAATCTCCACTACCGGTCGAGAAGAACGTGCTGTTGCAGCATTACGTCAAAATCTACACTAAACAAAAAGCCGCTCTAAAGCGGCTAATAACAACGGCCAGGATTTGCACCTGGGTCATCTCCAACAAGGGCACTGCTAATTGTGCTACACGTTGTTAATGTAATTCTACATCCCTTTAATGTGATGTCAATAAAATAAGTTATGACCAGCGCTTTCCGTCTGGATCTAGATTAGACAACCAATTTATTTCATCCTGAATCTGTTGTCTTGATTCCTCGCTTTGATCCCAATAGCCGCGTCCAACTGAAGTTGGCGCCATGTGGGTAAACATCCAGATGTTACCAGGATTTTGAAGTGCAGTTACTATTTCCGGATCACTTACTTTCTCTAATGCAAAATTTTCAAGTTTTCTGACATCCATAACAACGCGTATATATTTATCTGTATAACGAGGGATGCCTATTGCAGCGACACGTTCGTCCCAATTTGGTGGATGAAGAAAAACTTTTGTACCCGGAGAAAAATGACGCGTTCCATGAACTATACGTTTATCTTCCCCAATCTTATTTTCATCTCTGACTTCTGCCGTAAGGCACCATACCCATTCTGGAATTTGAGGTGCCTTTTTAATACATCTAGCAAGTGTTGTATAGAATTTCTCGACATCTACACCAGTCGCAACCTGAGACATCTGTCCGTCAAAAAATCTATTACATTTCCAAATGCCCTCTTTTAACAAGATGAAATCGCAAGCATAAAACAAGTTCCAGATAACATCCTGAAATGCTCCAATAAGCTTTTTAGGTGGTTTGGGTAAATTGGGACAAATTGTTAAGGCATCAGGTTCTAATGGACTTTTAAAAAATGCCTTGCCTTCAAAATAAAAAAACTCTCCAAATCACAGGAATCTCATTACATGTAGCTTTTGTTACATATTCCTCAAAGAAAGCCCCACCAGTAAAGTAAGTGCCTTTTGCTTTCTCAAATTTTTTAGCAAGTTCTTTGCCCTCATCTCCAGAAAAATATCCTATAGCTAGGCTTTCATTCAAATCACTAAGAGGACCATCAGCGTCTCTTATAACATAGACAGTGGGAGGATAGGAGCCATGACCACTTGAACCAAAACATGCACCGACATTAATATTCTCAATTTCGTAATCACCTGCAAAAGAATATCCTCCTAATCCCCTTTCCTCAGGACCGAGTACGCGCCAAGAATCAGTCAAAAGCCTATACCCTAAAGACAAAAGATCATGCTCTAGGCGTTTGTAATTTTCTTTAGAGGTTGGATGACAGCGAAGAAACGTTGGCATGTCATGTCTTAGAGCTTTATCACAAATTAGTTCTTCTCCATTAAGGTATGCCTCGTAATTAAAAAGATGAACATCAAACTGTGGTAACTCTTTGGCTGCCGACCATTCGTTATACCAAACAGGATTAACAATATTGGGGTTTTCTACAGAAGATTCGAACAATAGAGCAATTTGCTCCATCCCATCCTCCTTTAAAAAATGGCATCTCCATGCAATATGAAGATGCCAAAAAAGATAATTGGCTCTCTTGAGCCCGCACTATCCAGTACGCAATTTGGTAGCACTATTTTACATCAAATGAGAAATACCATGAGATAGTAAACTTAAATAAATCCATGCCAACAAAAAACGAGACCGATTCCCGACAAGCAACTGCCCGGGCGTATCTCGTTTTTAGTCAGTCTATGTAATCGTTAGCGCTTAGTCAAACCAGATCTTCACGACGTCACCGTCTGCAGATGTAATATCCACAAGTGTGCCACTCTCGCCAGTCTTTGCGGCATCCATAAGTGCATCAAGATTGATGTTAGAGAGCTGCTCCTGAGTTTCCTGATTAAGGTAGTTTCCGCTGACCTGAATTCCCGAATTCAAAACAAACTTTGCCAGGCCCAGAGGCACACACATATCAACAACGTCGCCGTCGTCAGAGACTACATACAAGTGCAGGCCGTGTTTTGCAGAGCCGTTTCCAAGGCGGACGCCCTTCTTCTTGCTACCGTCAGCCTCGTCGTTCTTCTCGACTTTTACCATACTCTTGCCAAAAAGCTTACCAAAGCTGAAACCTGAAGACTGAGTAGCAATACCCTGGTTGACCTGCTCTGTAGGCTCTTCTACGATCTCTGCGGGCTCGTCAGACGCAACAGAAACAACCTCAGTAGCACGCTCCCTAGCAGCAGCGCTCTCCTGGGCAGCAGCGCTCTCCTGGGCAGCAGAGCTCTCCTGAGCGGAAGCGCTTGCGCCACTCAAAAGCTCGTCAACAGACACACCAAGGAAGCGTGCAAGATCTGGCAACAGCGAGATATCCGGGTAGTTAATGTCGTTCTCCCACTTGCTCACCGCCTGCGGGCTCACGTTCAGCTCTTTTGCCAGGCGCTCCTGCGTTGCAGTTCTAGCCAAACGAAGACGTGCAATACGACGACCAAGGGTCTCAGATGAAGTAGTCATAGTTGCTCCTTTTCTCAACTTATTATTACTGAAATAGCTTGCGGGCCGCTGATTTCACTATGAGTCGTAATAATACGTTCAACAAGAACGCATCAGTTGAGTTGGGTATCGCAACGGTTTCCGACCACTCAACAGCAGGTTGAGTTCGCAGGTAAACTATGCTTTTTGACCGAAATTTACTTGCCCTAAAATCATCCTCCCTCTACCATTTAAACAAGAAACTTTTGATGTTTTAGAAAGGTCTGTCTATGGCTGGCGAGAAGAACTGGGTGTTCTGGACCAGTGGTGCGCATATTGTTTCTGGTTTTGAGCAATGCGCTACAAACGGTTTTGTTGGCGTTGACGCAGATGGTGTCGTGTACCTCTTTGATAACAATCAAAATGTCTTTGCTTCGGCTCATGCTTCAGATATTGAGGGAACCGTCAGTAGCTGGAGAGTCACCTGGCTTACCATTGATGATAAAAGATATGTCCTAGAGTTTGTTCCTCTTGCAGATAAGATTGCTCCTCGCCTGATTTTTGGAGCCATAAGCAATGTGTTTATGCAAGAGCTCCATCATGGAGACCAGGAGAAGGTCCCACGAGAACTCCTCGAAGACTTCAAGATTGCATTTGAGAACGCTAAACATAAGCGCTAACAAACTAATTTTCTGAATTATTCATATCCTTGCGAATAAGCTCTTTGATGTAGCTTGAACGGTTCTCTTTACCTTCCAAGAACTCTATTAAATCGCTATCGCTTGGATATAGATTAAACATAATTGCCTTTACGTTATTCTTTCGATATTTAGCGCTGGCCCTTTTCTGTGCTTCACTAGTAGCCATAATGGATGCCTTTCTTATATACTTTTCTAAATATAAGCTGATGTAACAACACACGCTATTAATCATATATTTAATTTTATAATAACCCTAGTTTTTAATAAAATTCACTGCGACTATATCTTGATTACCATACGATCTCCCAGGTAGTAAAATAACAAAAACGGGGAAGATGAATTTATCATCGTCTTGATTACCGTACGATCTCCCAGGTAGTAAAATCGTCAATTACGCAATCCGTGAACGAGGCTGGTCTTGATTACCGTACGATCTCCCAAGTAGTAAAATTGGCAAATGTGGCAGCGAACGCAGCACAGGGTCTTGATTACCGTACGATCTCCCAGGTAGTAAAATATTGCTCAGGCATACCGTGAGAGCCTACAGGTCTTGATTACCGTACGATCTCCCATGTAGTAAAATTGCTGTCCACTGACTACCGCCGCCGTTATCGTCTTGATTACCGTACGATCTCCCAGGTAGTAAAATAGGAAGCTGAAGACGCAATAAAGGGTTATAGTCTTGATTACCGTACGATCTCCCAGGTAGTAAAATTATGGATCTGCAGTAATTGTTAGCTTGATGGTCTTGATTACCGTACGATCTCCCAGGTAGTAAAATTCTCAGGGTCATGAATAACAATCGCCAGCTGTCTTGATTACCGCACGATCTCCCAGGTAGTAAAATACTGATCGAACTTGGATTCCATTAGATGATGTCTTGATTACCGTACGATCTCCCAGGTAGTAAAATATTAGTGACATCTGCAATTACTCCAAGGCTGTCTTGATTACCGTACGATCTCCCAGGTAGTAAAATTATCGTTCTTAACCATAGTGGAAGTATCAATGTCTTGATTACCGTACGATCTCCCAGGTAGTAAAATCTGTGTTGCTGCCTGCAGATCTGCACCGCTGTCTTGATTACCGTACGATCTCCCAGGTAGTAAAATTAGCCATCAGTCTGATACATCTTCATGATGGTCTTGATTACCGTACGATCTCCCAGGTAGTAAAATTGCATCAATGGTGCTCTGAGCCTCTGTGAGGTCTTGATTACCGTACGATCTCCCAGGTAGTAAAATACCCTTGCGAAGTTTAAGACGCGCCCAAGTGTCTTGATTACCGTACGATCTCCCAGGTAGTAAAATTTGAGAAGTTCAACCAGCTAAAGCACGAGAGTCTTGATTACCGTACGATCTCCCAGGTAGTAAAATGCCATCGACCGTATCACTGAGGAGTGCGGAGTCTTGATTACCGTACGATCTCCCAGGTAGTAAAATGTGACGTTGGAAGACCGTCAATACCAGTTGGTCTTGATTACCGTACGATCTCCCAGGTAGTAAAATTGTAGAACCGTTAGACCACGAACTAAGCATGTCTTGATTACCGTACGATCTCCCAGGTAGTAAAATTGCTCCCTGGACGTTAATAGTCACGTCACTATCTTGATTACCGTACGATCTCCCAGGTAGTAAAATTCAATACCCACAAGCTATAGCGCGACTTGGGTCTTGATTACCGTACGATCTCCCAGGTAGTAAAATAAAAACTACGTTCTAAAAACCTCCATTCTCGTCTTGATTACCGTACGATCTCCCAGGTAGTAAAATCCAAAATCAGGCATATTGTCGTTGAGGTATGTCTTGATTACCGTACGATCTCCCAGGTAGAAAAGTCAGCAAAGGAATTGCCTGCCTCGTTGGTGTCTTGATTACCGTACGATCTCCCAGGTAGTAAAATCTGCTCCCGTTCCATAAACACGCATTACAGGGTCTTGATTACCGTACGATCTCCCAGGTAGTAAAATTTCATTCTGTAGGTAATTTAGCCAGTCACTGTCTTGATTACCGTACGATCTCCCAGGTAGTAAAATTTCATTCTGTAGGTAGTTTAGCCAGTTATTGTCTTGATTACCGTACGATCTCCCAGGTAGTAAAATCCAAAAGTCAAGGGCTCTGCCCTTATACCTGTCTTGATTACCGTACGATCTCCCAGGTAGTAAAATACTCGGCAATAACATGGCAACAACCGAGAGGTCTTGATTACCGTACGATCTCCCAGGTAGTAAAATGAGACGTGTGCTGCAGCAAAACGATTCGCAGTCTTGATTACCGTACGATCTCCCAGGTAGTAAAATTTCATTCTGTAGGTAGGTTAACCAGTCATTGTCTTGATTACCGTACGATCTCCCAGGTAGTAAAATCCTTAAATAAACGTGTCTCTTAGATTGACCGTCTTGATTACCGTACGATCTCCCAGGTAGTAAAATGGGTCTACCAATTTTTACTACCCCCTACCAGTCTTGATTACCGTACGATCTCCCAGGTAGTAAAATTTGTTGTACGTATAGCGAAAACGCTACATAGTCTTGATTACCGTACGATCTCCCAGGTAGTAAAATGTTTTGCTTGCAGCCAACCAGCGCATAGATGTCTTGATTACCGTACGATCTCCCAGGTAGTAAAATACCAAGCCCTTGTTTTCCTTGTTTAACAGGGAATTCAGGGGCTTAGTATTTTGAAAACTATACAAATTTCTCCAAAAAATTCACGATAGTTGATATAATTTATAAAAACTAGCCCGGGTTGCCCCGGGCTTCGTTTGCGGCTCAAGCATAAAAATGCTTGGCCTTGTCTAGATCCGTACGATCTCCCAGAAAGTATGAATCAAAACATATGCATATTGTATCAGAAAGCTTCTTATTAAGAGGTGAATCGTGCAATACTCAATAGCAATTCGGTCAGCGGCATATTTATCCTGTAAGCACTCTCAACTTCAAATTGATAGACATGAAGAAGGAATTATTACTGTCCCTATAGAAGATATAGGGATGATTACCATTGATCATCCTGCAGTTGCCATTACAGAAAGACTTATAACAGAAATTAGCAAAAATAAAGCAAGTATTTTATGTTGTGGAACTAATCATATTCCAGAGGCGATTATTCTTCCCCTCGTAGGTAATTGCCGGCAAAACGAGTTAATCAGTCTTCAATTTAATGTGAAGAAGCCTTTACAAAAGCAACAATGGAAATCGATTGTTTCTGCCAAAATTTATAACCAGTCACTCTGTTTAGAATATTTAAACCTTCCATTTCATTCGGTTCGAAAACTAATTGATAAGATACAATCCGATGATGCGACTAACCGAGAAGCTGTAGCGGCTCAGGCTTACTTCAAAATTTTAATTACGGATGGATCACGACGAGATAGCAACTGGACCCCTTCTTTAGACTATGGCTATTCGATTATTAGATCTGCAATCATTCAATCATTGATTGCCCATGGATTAATGCCTTCAAAAGGTATTCACCACAATAGTATTGAAAATGCATTCAATTTAGCGGACGATCTTATCGAGCCATTTAGGCCAGTCGTAGATTTTTATATTGCGTCGTATAAATTAAATGCAGAATTGTCCCATGAAATTAAAATATCTTTATCTAAGGTTTTAGAGCTTTGTGTTCATCATAACGGAAGAAAAATTTCCGTAAGACAGTCAATAGACGAGTTAATTGAATCCTTAATTAGAAGTATGAAGGAAGGAGATTCTTCCGTTCTTTCATGTCCTTCTCTTTTACCCATTGAATTGATTACTTTTGAATAAGGAGAAAAATGAGAGTCATGAGATTACTAATTATGTTTGACTTACCAACCAAAACCCAATCTGATAAAAAGGCATACCATGAGTTTCATAAGTTCCTGGTTAGCTCTGGCTGGATAATGGAGCAGTTTAGCGTCTATAGCAGAATAACTTTAGGTACTGAAAACACAAATAGCCATCTCTCAAGAGTAAATAAAAATCTTCCTCCCAAAGGATGTGTAACTGTTCTCGAACTTACTGAGAAACAATACACAGGAAGGAAGATTCTAATCAACTCCACGAAAAGAGAAGGGTTATCTTATAATCCAGCTCAACTCTCACTAGAGTTTTGATTCTTTAATAAGTTAAACCACATTAAACCTAAACAATCTTCATGAATAACTTCAACGGAGGTGTCCTTAGTCCAGCTTCCTATTGTCTTTACGTCCTTTGACAAAATTCTATCAAATATTAATCTCTTGCTATTAATATCCAAACCGCTTAGCCTTCCATAAATACCATCTATCCTCACTATGTCATCATTTCTAAGGACAACAGGCATTGAATTCTCTGTTATACGTGATGGAATTGGTTCCCATTCCTGTGTTGTAACTTTTTGTCGAGGTATATATCTGGACACATAAGACCCTCTTTTTATTTTATCTAGATCAGCAAAATATACTGGCTCTATCAGCCATTCACCTCTTCCAGATTTTCCCTCCTCATCAAGCCATAGTCTAATGTATGCACGATCTCCCAAAATTCTTGCAAACTGTCCCCCTGTTGGATCTCTAAATAGATCAACAGTTCCAATTCCTTGTTTTTTCCCTTTTAAAATATGAACGATTTTTTTATCGCTCACCTCTTTACCTAAATATTTATATTTAGTCTCTTCATAAATTAAGCCATTCTTTTTATTAGGGCGATACATTGTAGGAATTACCCATTCCCTTGCTTCACGCACCTGATCAGCAAAGCCTTTCCATGGTTCAGCAATAACTGAATCCCTTACCTCTCTCAAGCTAGAGCAAGAAATTGCAAATTCCTTAACCATTGATGCGCTACAGGCTGCAATTACCGCAGCATCAACTGCATGATGTCTGTTATCGCTACGATCTTTTGTATCATCCTCACCAAAATTGAGGCCCCATTTTCTCCTCAATTTTGCAGTCATTCTTCCGTTTACGGCATAGACATGCTGCTTTTGATCAAACTCTGTTGAAAAATTCAATGAATCAGAAAGCCAAGCAGCAATTGCTCTGGCCATATATTGAGTATCCACCATATTACGTTTAATAAAGGAAACCTCTTTTTCAGCAAAATTCTCTTCCAATAACTTTGATTTTTTACCATCGGATAATCTAATGTTAGACAAAACTCGCAAGCAGAATTGTTCCCAATTTGGATGACTGCCGTCATTGGAGTTCATCCATTCGTATGGGGTTCTATTTCCTTTTTCTTGATTAGATTTTGCCAGAACAAGAACTTTATTCGACTTCAGATCATCAGCGCTTCTTGAGTATGGAAGCACATGATCTATCTCGCAATAGTTATCGTCTATTAAAAAGCGTCTTCCTCCTGCGAATGCGATATCACCAAGACCTTCTCCGGTATATATATCTTTGCCGCCCTGTTCTTCATAAAGCTTCATCTTGGTAATCTGCTTGCCAGTTACCTCTGACTGATCAATATGAAGAAGTTCGGCAATTTTATCTTTTATACGCTCATTCTCTTTTCTATTTTCATTTTGTCCTTTTGCAATTTTACTTTTTTCTTTTGCCGACTTAGCAATATCGTTGCCCAATTCAATACGGATTATGTTAGGCATTCCATATTGTTTGATAGCAGAATTAATCATTCTTCTTGCTTGGGCAAGAACTCTTAAAACAACAGGGTTTGTACATTGCACATCATAATCAGAATATGGCAACAGAAGAGGCTGTCTAATTCCTTTTTCTCTTAACCTGAAACCTTGGAGTCCAGATTGCTTTTCAGCCTCATCAAGAGTAAAAGCTTCTCCATCTAAAAATTGATCATGTATCATCTCCAACGCTTGAATAGATCTGGATCCATATCCCTTAAATATTTTTGTGTTATAAGGCAGCGATTCTATTAAAGCAAGTTCATCTCCAGAGATTTCTAAACTCTCTTTTTCTTGATACATTGAAATTCTTCTTTCCAAACTATCAAGAGATGACGCATAGGTAAGAGACTCAGCAATCGCATTAGAAAATTTAAAATCATTCTTCATTCTATTTAATAACTGAATTCCTGATTCTGATGCTGAAAGAACTCTACAAAATGTATTCCAGGCTTTAGGTACGAATACTGGATTCTTCTCTAAATCTGGTTTAACTCCTTTAAAGCCAACCAAATTGTCATCGTCTATCAGCTTGCGCAAAGTTTTATACGTAACCGATTTAACTTTAGCGCCTTGATGAACACTAAACATCTCATTAATAACTGCATCTCTAACTTCTCTTGTTAGAGATTGCTCTGGTTTATCATCAAATTTCAAACGTATATTTCCAAGCTTTTCATAAGCTTTAACGACTTCAGAAATTAAATCAGCATTTGCCGCCCTTTTTTGGGGCTCATCACTATATTGATCAAAGTAAACACAGTAGCCCACCTTTTGATAAGTCAATTTATCAAAAGCTTTAGTATCTTTAAGCCAATTGAGCTGTTCTAAATAAGCATCTCTAAATTCTTCTGATGTATGAGTATTTCCAAACTTCTTCTGTTGCTCAAATAACTCTTTAATCTCATCCACAACCATTGGATGAGACACGCAATGTTTATAATCCCCGGCTTTGTTTCTATAGCTACGAGTTGAAACATAGCTCTCTTTATACAAGTACTCACCAAAAGTTCTATAGCCTGATTCTTTTAGTGCTTTTTTATTTTCTGAGATAGCAGAAAGAACTTTTCCAGCTTCCTCAGATTCAGAAGAAACTTCAGTAGAAACTTCTCCATTAATTAAAGTCTCTTCTCCTCGATTAATATAACCACGCTGACTACAGAACCAATAGAGAATACGGGCCCATTCTCTGTTAGAGAGTTGTCGATCAAGTCCCTGACTTCTTAACACAATAACCGGTAAATCTATTCCGTCATTACCGTTTTTCTTAGTTTCAAACCACTTGCAATCACAATCCTGTGGAGTAATTCCAAATTGTTTTAATACTTTTAAAACATTCTTTTTTCTTGCTGCTCTTCTGTCGATTTGTCGTCTAATCGAACGCTTTTCTCGCCTTACTGCAGCTAGAGATTTTCCGCTTCTATTTTCAGGAGCTTTGATAATTCGGCTTGAAAGCAATTTTACTTCTTTAGCTTCATAATCAATAATAGCTAATCCACATGAGGCTTTTCCTAAATCAACTCCAAAAACAAGTCCACGATCAGATTTTGACATGGCAGCTCCTTGATTAAAATCAAACGAATAATGCAATTCTATATCTGTAGCAAATATTGAAGAATAGACTTATTTAAACTATTCCATAAACGGTAATTCTTTTATTAGGGTAAATAAAATATAAATCAAAAACAGCCTCCCCCATACAGGAGAGGCTGTTCTAGTTCAAACGATTACAAAGGGTGCTGCGTCTGAGAGACTATGCACGCTTACGAAGACGAATACCAGAAGCTATTGCGCCTGCAGCAGCAAGCATACTGACAGAAGACAGAACAACGGCAGCGTCAGAGGTATCTGGCAGCACTCCCTTCTTGTGCAACTTATGCTTCTTCTGCGAGCTGTTCGTGCTGTTGTTGGTGCTGTTGTTGGTGCTGTTGTTGGTACCGTTGCTGGTGCTGTTGTTGGCGTTGCTGTTAGATGGGTCGCTTGCAGTATCGGTCACGGTAAGAGTTCCAGAAACGTAGATGAACTCGTAGTCGTCAGCTGAACCACCTGCAGGAGTCAGCTCGTGCGCACCAATGCTCAGGACAGTTGTGCTGAGGGTAGGAGCGGTGTAGTTGCGAGCAGTATCAGCAGTCTCACCGTTTACAAAACCGATAACAGTAAGCATAAGCTGAGGAGCAACGCCCTTCTGAACAGTCTCGCCAGCATAGGTCACAACAAGCTGAGCCTTATTGATTGTCCAAGTTGCATCCTTAGTGGCAGTGGTACCATCTTCCCAGGTGTAATTCATAGGGTCAGCAAGATCAAGTTCAACTTCATACGTACCAGGATAAGTTGCTGAAACCTGGCCACTAACAACTACCTGTGGGTTAGCGGTGGCATCAAAACCACGCTGATTATGACCGTTATAGGTATAGTTAGTTGCGGTTGGAACAGCAACAGTGCCCTTCTGAACGCTCATCTTCATAGGAATGGTGAAGTCATACAGACCGCTGTTCTTGATGGTGATGCGCGTATAACCATTGCTTGCAGCAGTTGGAGTACCAGAAATAGTTGCAGTACTTCTACGAGCAGCTGCATCATTCTCCATTGGACTAAGTGTAAGACCAGCAGGCAGGTTGCTTACGGTAAAGGTATCGTAACCCATAGTAGATGCGGCCCAAGGAATAGTGATTGGCTCGTTGTAGGCCTCACCAACCTTTGCAGGAGTGATCTTGTTAGAAGGAAGCACTACGCCAGCGGTATTGTTAGAATTCTGGAACCTGGTGTTCTCGATAGTCAAATCACCGCTATCGGTGGTGGTAAGGTCAATTTGAACAACCGTGGAGTTCTTAACAGTTGAAGTACCTCTATTATCAAGACCGTTATAGAACGTAACATTGTCAAAGGTTACGTTTGCACCAGCCTCAACAATAACATCGCCCTCAAACTTCATATTTGAAACGGTTCCGTTAAAACCAGCTGGAAAAATGATGCGTGAACCCTTAGGATTCAGGCCAGCGTAAATCTGAACGCGCGTACCGTTACCCAGATACGTGCTCTGATAGGTACTAGTAATGTTGGTTACGGTAGTAGGAACAGTGAAGTCCTGAATAGAAGAAGCGCTACCGGCACCAATAGTCACCCTTGAGCCAGAGAAAGACCATGTGGATGCAGCGTCCATCGCAGCCTTGTTGTTGCTGTAGATATACTGCAAACTGCTAGAGCCATAGCCCGAGAGCCAGTCCGTAATCTCAAATGTTCCATCTGCATAAGCCTTTGTTACAAATGGCGAGAAAAACAAGCAAGCAGCAATTGCCATCACAACAACAAGCTGAGCACGGAGCCTACTTGGCACATGCTTAACGTACATAGAGCTTCCCCCAATCTTACTGTTTATATGAACTCTCCAATTGAGCCACAACAGTTTTGCCCATATAGAATTCGTATCTTATCAGATAAGTTAGCCTTAGGTAACAAAAAAGACCAACAAAAAGACCCAAGTTTTTGACCTTGGGTCTAATCAACGCTTTAACTAATGTGCGTAACTACTTAATTACTTATAACTGCGCGCTCTTCTGGCGTCATTACGAGTTCTCAATCTCATTAAGCTCTGCATCAACTAATGTTGCTCCAAGGGTGTACTTGAAGTGCGCAAGCGCAAACTGATGATTCTCAGGCGTCAGCGATGCAACTGCTGGCTCAACAACCTCAATGTGATAACCCAGGTTGTAAGCGTCCACTGCCGTGTGCAGCACGCAGATATCGGTAAGAACACCGGTTAGGATAACCGTGTTAATGCCGCGCTCCCTCAGACGAATATCAAGATCAGTTCCCGAGAAGGACGAGTAGTGACGCTTGTCCATCCAGAATACATGGCTATCGTCTTTATGCTGCTGATAGAAATCATTTAGAGGACCAAACAGGTCTCTACCACTTGTGCCAATAATATTGTGAGGTGGGAAAAGCTTAGTCTCTGGATGGAAGTTATCCTCTGGATCGTGAGCATCAATAGCAAAGAAAATATAATCGCCACGATCAAAAGCGCACTTTGTAGCCTCATAAATTGCGTCTGAAATAGCTTGAGCTGGCGCACCTGCTGTCAGCTTTCCGTCATCTGCTACAAAATCGTAGGTGTAGTCAATCGAAATCAAAGCTTTCTGCATGTTTGGTCACGCTTCTTTCTTGAGTTTAAAAGAACAGTCAGTAAAAGAATAGACGCCACCCATTGTACAGGTGACGTCTCTGTATTCCACGCTTAACACGTAATTGTTTTATGTGTACGTATTTGGCGCATGGCGGCAGTCCACTTACTTCTTCTGAGAGATTATCAGGTCAACGTTTTCTGTCTTAGTGTCTTCCATACTCTTACCGCCTTTGATGTGATAGTACTCAACAACTGCTTGTACCTCAGTCTGATCAGCAAGAGGCTTTTTCTGATAAGAATCGTTAATAACAAATGCAAAGACCCTCTCGCCACTCTCAAGATAGTTGGAATCGTTAGCCCATACGGAATTCTCAGAATTATCTAACTTAAAAGTGTAATTTACCCAGTTTTCAGACCTATTGATAATCTCAAAGACGTAGCCTTCAGAGTAACCATCTGGGGATTTAGCAATACCAACATACCTGACATAGAGATCGTCATTATCGATAAGAACCTTGTCCACCTCGGTCTTCAACTTAAAGCGCATCTTATATTCGCCCTTGGTAGAAGAGAAGTTATACGCAATAGTACCCTTGTCTGCCATTGCATCAAAAGGCTTGTACTTAAGGCTGGAATAATCACCAGATGTTTTAGTGACTTGCTTCAGGACTGCCTTGGAACCGTCAGAGCCCTCAATGGTCATCTGGCCTGAGGAATCAACGGTTGCTGTATAGCTTCCGGCGTTGCCTGCAAGGGTGATGGTAATCTTGCCATCGGCATCAGCGGTCCAGGTAAAGGGCTTCTGAGCGCCAAAACGGATAAAATTGCCCGTGCCGTCATCAGCAAAGTCATAGCCATAAATTGACTTCATGGATTCTACTGCCGTTGGGTAAACACTCTCGGGGATATCTCCCTGGTTAGGATCACTAATAGACTTTGCTTCCCAAACGCCCACAAACGGAGCAAGAGCAGCTTTCTTCTCTTCTGCTTCCTTCTGAGCTGCAATCTCTTCAGCCGAAGGCCCACCAATGTTAGGAGTGCAAGCCGTAAACATAACACCAGTAGAGAGCGCCAAGACAAGCGCAAGAACTGGCAGTATTCTACGTTTTTTCATCAAGTGTCCTTTCAATGGTAGTGATCAACCTGAAGATATGCGTTCTTTTGTTACTCAGACTTAGGAGGGATGTTTAGATCAAGTTCTAATCTCTGCCTTTGCTGAGTAAGTACGCTCGTTGTTGGGTCAGTGTAAATAGTATCAACCGTGGCTTTTGGATTGGAAAGTGCCACAAGAGATCCAGGTGTTTGCGAGACATTAGGAACGAACAAATAGAACTTCTCACCAGGTTGTAAGGAGGCTTGACCAAAGGCTTTCAGAGGACCATGTAGATCTCCAAGAGAGAACTCTCCGTAAAATGACTCAGGACACTTATTGATAATCTCAAATACGTAACCTTCTTGAGAGCTTCCCGGCACCTGAGCGATAGCGTACAGATTCATATACAGCTTATCTGTATCGATAAGAACTTTATTGACCTCTCGAGTTATTTCAAAATTCTTAAACTTGAGATCGTTATACCTAATCATGGTTGGTATGGTACCTTTATTGGTAAGTTGATCAAATGGCTGATAGGTAGCACTTGCATAGTCTCCAGCAGTAGTTGAAATCTGCTTAAGCTCGGCGTCAGTCTCATCGTAGCCAGTGCCCTTGAGCCTTAACCTGCCAGTCTCAGCGTCAATCTGTCCCGTAAAAGAACCCGCAGTACCCTCAAGGGTAACTGTAATCTTTCCTTCTGCATCAACAGTCCAGGTAAAAGGCTTCATTATGCCAAAGCGAGTAAACAAGCCAGTTCCATCCTCAGCAAAGCTGAAAGCATAAATTGCATGGAACTGTTCTTTATAATCGTCGTAGCCTGCTCCCTCCCTCAGGTTTCCTAGTCCGGGTTCAAAGATGTCATAAGCTTCCCAAACACCTACGATCTGACCAGCAGACTTTTTGTTTCCTGCGGGACTATTATCCCCAGATGAACAGGCGCTGAGCACTGCACTTACAGAAAGCACCAGTGCAAGCAGGCATCCTAACAGCATTTGACGCTTTTTCATTAAACTTCCTTCCATACGTGCAGCGATATAAAACTAACTCTTAACTGTTACTTGCTCTGCCCAGTAGGCAAATCAAATGTCACGGTTTTCTCGTCATTATGAAGGGCACCATTGCTAGAGTGGTCATACTCAAGAGTGCCTTTTACATCCGTGACTTCAGAAAGTGACTTATCTCTAACATTGTTATTAAGAACATACTCATAGACTCTCTCACCTGGCTCTAACACGTTAAATCCATAAGCCCAATAGCCTTTGGTTGGATCTTGAATATCAAATTTATAGCCGGTTGTATAAGGAGTTCTATTAATAACCTCAAAGACATAGCCTTCAAAACCCTTGAGGTCTTTAAGGGAAGCGATGCCAATAAGCCTTACATAGAGCTCATCGGTATCAACAATGACCTGATCAAGCTCAGTGGTGATAGTAAAGCGTAGTTTAGTTTCATGCGATGAAGTGTTCTTAGAAATATTGCCCGTTCCTGTTAGTGGATTAAAAGGCTCATACCTAATATGAGAATAATCACCTGAGGTTGTGCTTACCCGAGTAAGGATAGCTTTTGAACCATCAGAGCCCTCAACGGTCATCTGGCCTGAGGAATCAACAGTTGCTGTATAGCTTCCGGCATTACCTGCAAGGGTAATAGTAATCTTGCCGTCAGCATCAACAGACCAGGTAAAGGGCTTCTGAGCACCGAAGCGAACGAACAAACCAGTGCCATCGTCAGAGAAGTCATAGCCATAAATTGCTAGATAAACATCTCTAACATCTTTGTACATGTCTTCAGTGACTGTGCCCTTATTTTCATCCTCAATTGACTTGGCTTCCCAAATGCCTACATAAGGAGCAAGCGCAGCTTTCTTCTCTTCTGCTTCCTTCTGGGCGGCAATTTCTTCAGGTGATGGTATACCAATGTTAAAACTACACGCAGTAAATACAGCACCTGAAAAAGCGCAAGGACCAGTGCGCAAATCAGTGCTAGTTGACGTCTTTTCATTAAGCATTCTTTCAGCGGGAGCAGTGAAAAATTAAAAAATTTAAGCCTCTACTATCCAATATGTTACAATAAATCCCTCAAATAGGATAATTTTAATATCCTGAACGGTTCTACCAGTTAAAAGGAGGACGCTTTATGTCACTTCCAACTCCACTAGAAATACCACAAAAACTCGCTCAAAAACAAGAAACTCTAAGCAACGTTTATCTTTACGATAAAAACGACACCTCCCCAATTCCTCTTACTTACGATGTAATTGATTTTGGTAAACCTCAGGGAGCTGCTAGCCCACTTGTTGGTTGGGCAACCGGTGCGTTTTTTGCTGTTGGCGGTCTCTGGAATTTCTTTAATTTAAATGGTGAGGGCACTATTTTTGCAGGAATTCTTTTGTGCGCCATTGGTGGCCTACTTATTGCAGCTGGTTTCTTTATGAGTGGCTATAGCATTATTGCTAATGCAAACGGATTCAGGTCCGGAACAGCCAATAGCGGAGAAGTTACCGAGTGGCCTGTTGCTCGTGGTTACTTTACTGTTAAGGTCCGCGTTGGTGCTAACAAGACAGCTCGCCTGGCTATGAACAGTGCAACTCTGACTATTAGTAGGCCAGATAACCTTCCTCTTTCTGTCCAGCAAGTTACTTTCACAGGTTCTAACACTGCTGAACTTAAGCAGCGCTGTGAAGTACAGGCTGACCGCATCTGGAACTGGGCTGTTGCAAAGGGATATATCTTTTAGCGTATTTTAAAGGTTCGTCTCCTCACGAATCAAAGATACCTTAAAAAGAAACGCCTCTAGAAAATTGAACTGCCTCCCATTTCTTGGACACGAGAAATAGGAGGCAGTTCAAAACACACCTAAG